>Ga0268261_10000209_pt1 | contig 36237 bp, 19 predicted proteins | sample TergutNc150P1_FD_190353 | JGI IMG/M metagenome (GOLD analysis project Ga0268261, IMG submission 190353) | Nasutitermes corniger P1 segment gut microbial community from laboratory colony in Florida, USA - Nc150 P1 (SPAdes) (version 2) | ecosystem: Host-associated > Arthropoda: Insects >... | reverse complement strand
ATATATGACATTAGTAGCCTAAGGGTTAATGATTTAACTCTTATCCTGCTAACGTGGAGAAAATGGTGAGCTAATAATGCCAGCAAATAGCAGATGGGATTTAATTCGGCGTTTAAAGGGTTAAAATAAATTTATATATATGTATATATATTTATATTTTGATCGAAACAGTAAAACGTTGTAAAATTAGCTGCAGGTTAAAACGACCACCTGCAGGGTGGCTGCTCGAGTTCTCAGTCCCGTGACGTAATCGCCGGGTTGAATTAGACATGTATACAAAATCTGACCAAGTAGTCCGTTTGTATCTACACGGTCGCAGATTCATCTGTAGCAGTAAAATGTGGTTTGGGTAGCTCAGTAGCAACGTCAGAGCCGTAATACATTAAACTTTGATTACTGTTTAGGTGTATACAAATTGTTTCATTGTGTGCAGTTACGTTAAATTAACCCCACGGGATTTTGCTTGTTCCCTTCTCCCCCCCCCCCCCCGCAAGCGCACACAGCACGGCACAAACAGCATCGCACAAACAGCACGGCACAAACAGCACCGCACAAACAGCACGGCACAAACAGCACAAACCCTTGCAACACAATTTCTAAAAACGTCTGCGAATAAGAAGTAAAATCAAGTTTCAACAAGGCCAATTATACCATTTATAAAGAAGGCAAATAAGAGGGCTACATAAAATTTTATATAAAAAAATTAGAACATTTCCCGGTACAGTCGTCAGTAGACAATGAAACTCACGGTATCAGTGCATATACTGTCTTACCTACTGTACACACCAAACAGAAGGGACTATTAGACTATTGCGTAGCGGAAACAGAAACAAATAACATAAAGCGAAGGAGGCTGGTGAATTCTTATTACAGTAAATTAAAAACTACAAGAAATTTTATTTATTTTATAATAACCTTAAATATGATTTCTGAAAAGTACTTTTGTTATTATAACATACGCTGTCACATAATAATGCAGGTACACTCAGGTTTTGTGTTTTACAATTAAGGTGTGTCAGGTTGATTTTTAAGTGGATAACGCTGTAACAAAGCGGCCTGTTTCATCTCAATGTTAACTCAAGGTATTGCACCACTTTTCTGTCTACTTATTCATGCCTTATGATAATCCTTATGGGTCGAAACACATAACATTTTACGTGGTACATAAAAAGATAGATGGGTTGTTTAAAATTGTATTTATTATTCATTGTGCATGGGACTGCCAATAGAGGTAAATATAAAACGAAGGCATACAGGAGGAACGGAGATATAGCTCCTCCGATTCTTACCTTTGGCACTAGATGGAAGTCAGTGGCGGGTCTAAATCCCTAGCCAATTTACACCCCAGCAAAGAGCGACTGTTACCTATTGAATTGGAGACTTGCCCGACCCGAGGGTCAGTCTGGACCTGTTGGAAAAGAGGAATAAATTATCCTCTTCCTCCTTTTCTTGGCCTTATTATTTGCATATTTTACTTTCGTGACGAGTCTTTTGCTGGCATGCAGTTCATACATAACCTTCAAGTTTACCCACAACACTTCTTGTACAACGTGTGTGCATGTTGATGATGTCGAGTGTTTACGATCCTTCCAACAAACTCCGCTGGGTACGAGTCTGTGTTGAGAAGCTATTAGTTCCACAGTCGGTCAGAAAATTTCCCACATTTTATGCATCCCGAATGTTTAGTGCGTTTTCTGCAAGTGCCGGCTACTTGTCTTAATCCTGAGCCAGATAAAGTCTACGCCTTCCCAACCTGCTGAATGTTAAACCTGGTGGTGCTTTAAGTTACCACTAGGCTTGACATTATTACCGCTGTGTGTATTGAAACGAAAACGGAAATTGTTATTGGATTTAGAAATTTCCTTTAACCATTGACCACTGCAATCAGAACTTCCCCACGCGCCGCGATCAGCTGTACAGGAATTACATGTTACTAATTGGGTCACTGATAAAAATTAAGAACTTTTTCAATTAATATGACAGTCGTATCTTCCAGCTTTTACGTATGTCGTATTTTATTTTCCTGCTCTCGAGATACACGCGCTACTCTGTAGCCATTTTCAGTAACACAAATTGTTGCAACTGAAATTTGCAAAACCTACTGCAGTTTTGTAATTTATATTTTTATAAAGTAAGGAAAACAGTTTAGTGGTGAATATTTGATGTTCCATTTATTGTTATGTTCAAACTATTTGTTGTGCAACAGAACGTTTGGGTTACGTCCGTGAAGTGTCGCAGTCGTGATGCAAGTGCACGTTGTGTTTGATGGCGTCTGTAAGTGCAGTATTGACTTTAAGGCTGTCTGCAGAGAGAAGAAGGAGACTGACGGCGGTCTGGGGTGCTGTTGTACGTCCTGCCAGTCCACTGTGTCCTACGGTAACCGGGCCGAGCGGTCGCACGTGTGAATTTTGTCGCAGAACAGTGGGACTTGTGTCTGTATCCTCCGTACAAATGTATGCCTCTTATCCTTGCGCTCACACTTGTTTCCAAAGTCCGTCATGCAGGTGGGTACAGCACAAACACATGCTACAGTCATTCGGTCAGACTGTACTGATGATGTGACTGCTGCAAAGTGAAAGCTCGACTAGTGACAAATCTCAGCCAATACAGAATGCAGCAGAATACGCTGACACAGTCCATATTTCAGTAATAATAAAAGTAATGATACAGGCTGATGACACAGTTCTACCAAAATACAACGTTTTCTGAGTGCTGTACAGATACAAAAGTGTCTGTCACTTAAGCTCCTCGACAAGCCGTCCGTTCCTCCAACCGAGACGATAGGTTTGGCGCTGCTTCCTGCAGCTGTTGCCGTCAAACAGTCGCAATGCGTGCAGCTCCGCAAAGTGCCACTGCTTGTATTTCTTTTCTCTTCTCCCCCTACGTGCCACTCGCCTCGCCCAACTCATTCTCTTCTATTTTATCGTCCTAATAATGTTGGATGACAAGTACGAGCCACGAAGCTCCTCATTATGCAATTTTCTCCAGGCTTCTATTATTTTCTCCCCCTTACACCCTTGCTATTCACCAACACCTTCAGCCTATTACCTTGGAAGCTCTCCACTCCAGGCATTTCTTCATAAATTATGCCTTTAACACACCAACAAACCGCACATACACAATAAAATACATGTGATAATTATCACCTTTTCTCCTACAAGTTTCGGCGCTTATTGCGCCATCTTCAGGGAGGAGTTTTTTGTATGCTCAAAACCATTATTACATTTATGGTTACACAAGTTTCCAGGTTTTATACAAATACTTAAACAACATCGTGGATCTTAGGATGCTGAAGTCCTCGTGTAAAACAATTTAAAATTGTTTAAAAATGTTTTGTTTGTACTGCTGTTGCTGCTGCAGTTTGTTTGCAGGTGTTGTGACAAGCAATGTATGTTCCTTGCCTCGTTCCAGTTTTGTACGGTCAGCTAGACATTGCACAGACGCTGTCCTATTGTAGTGGTGCGTCTGCGTGTCGGAGCGCGTCGTGTTACGGTGACCAACATAACACGACGGTGTGTTAAATACATAACCCTCAGTCTATGTTTTTTCCTCATTGTGAGGGGCCGAGTTATACACCCGTGAAAAACAACAGCCTGTATCATTTAACAGACTTTATCTCGAACCCTACAATTCGCACGACTGTGAACGCCGTAACGGTATTGCTGTGTCCGCGTATTGTTCGTTCATTGTGCATTGCATTCAATGCACGTTTGGCGGTCACATTGTAACTCGCCTGCATGAGTGTTCCAGACTGACACATCTCGACCCGTTGAACGATCCCCATAAACATTGCTATATATATATATATATATATATATATATATATATACACACACACATACACAGTTTTATGAACAACTGCTGGGCAAACCTGCTTCGCCTTCTGCTTGCTATAAAACATTTAAACATGTCTGAAGGAAACAGAAATGTTGAACTGTTAGACCGGCACGTAGAAAATAAAAACACTAACAAAGCAGTCAATTAAAATAACGACCACTTAAACCAAGAAATTTAATCGAACTGATAACATAGCGATTAATCATTACACACTGCAATTTATCTAGAGACGTACCGCTTTGCACCACTGGCTTAACATATGTCACAACTGTTTACTTGCTAAGCCACACCGTAACACCCCACAGTACTTGGAGCCGTTGTGTGTAGGGAGCAGAACACTGCCAAATATTGTCATGTGGCTTACGGTCTACAGTCGTGTCTTTATAGACGCCATTTTTCATGCAGGTATTTGAAGCTCATCCTTTCCTCTTCTCTCTGCAACTTACCAATATTTCACCTTCCGCAGCATTTAACACTTATTTGTAATTTCTTTCTCATCACTTGCAAGTGCTTGCTTATTCAGTTCATTTCAAACGTGAGCAAAACCCGCTGCCATCATTTGCCATTTCCTAGCACCAGCATGAGGCCTGAATCTTATTGCCTTCCTGTCCGAAATTTTGTTTTCCAAATTCCGCCAATACATGTCCGGTACCGGACGTTTCACTGAAAAGAACACTCCCTAACTACCCACACCGGACACCACATTCCTTAACTAACAGAAGTGAACACAACCTACCTTACCTACCCACACTGAGGACCATATTCCTTAACTAAGCACACTGAACACAACATTTCCCCTTTACCCACGCCGAACACTATTTTCTTTAACTATCCACCCCTAAACAAAACTTTCCTTAAGTAACCACATCCCTGGAATTTCACGAGTTGCATTGTAAATTACGTACGTCATTTTCAGTTAGAAACTGTGATATCCAACGTAATGGATCGTGATGAAGGTGTATAAATTTGGTCGTTCTGTTCGGTGCAGTACGCCTTGTGTTGAGATTGCAGCTTCCGTCTGCCTGTGATTTGTGGTGTGTCGCATTTTTATTACCTTGAATAAGGTTTCTGTACAAAGGGTGTCGATTGGAGTTTCTTCTAAGCCAGTTCGGTGACAAGCGTACTTTACTGGACGTTGTGTTCGTGCTTGCCATGTGTAGGGATCGACTGGCGTGCGTTCCTCGAAAAGTTCTTGAGCGGTTGTGAGTTTCGTGAAAAGTGGAGCTCTGAAAGGCATTCTTTACGTAAGGACGCATTCGTAAATTTAATTTTATGATATTTTCTGCATGTTTCGTCCGATTTTGATAATGCTGTACACAGATTTCGACGAAATGTACCGAATGTCAGTTTCGTGCAACACAGCACAGCCAAGGCCATATTTAATGCAAGGGTGTAAGCGTAAATGAATATTTCTTCGCACTTTCAGCGTTTATTGTGCGATTTGGGTGAAAATTTGTGCAGGAAATGTGCACCTAGTTCTCTCGAGCCTGAGTTTCGTGCAAATGGGGGAAGGGAAAGACGTAAGTTTCTGAATGTCAATAAAATTACATTTACATGCATACTGTGAGACAGTGTGGCTGGCATTTTGAAAGTAACAGATGCCTTGGTGACTCTGTGTACTGCGCTGCGGAGTGCACCATTCGCAGTATTGTCGCAAGATTTAACATGAATATAGGACGTTTATAATACTACTTAAAGTTTAAAGACGAAAACCAATCATAGTTTTACTGTTATTTAAAGACCCAGTCCGTACCGCGCAGTAAACGCACTCCTTATCGGTTATAAAAACCAATCAGTTATTGCTGTATAGGGAAATAATCGCTGTTTTTTCTGAGATCCATACAAAACATAAAATACACTGTGTGGGCAGAAAGTTTATTATTTTAATCTTAAGCCAACTGGTAAATGAAGTAACCACAGCGCTAAAAAGCGATCATTCTTCACATTTAATTGTAAATAATGTAATTTAAACCTTAATTTCAGAACTAAAAAAATTATATTTTAACATTGTACATACCGTATCACTTTTATTGACCAATATTTATGTACCACCCTGTGTATGCTACCCACATATTTTTCATAGCTCCAACACGTATCGGTGTTTCCCGACGCCATCTTCACGGAGCCCTGTTCAACTGTAAGTTCTCCGAAACACATCAAACGATCACAAGCAGCGCGTTGGAGCTGTCAGCAATATGTAATCTGGTATACGTAGGGTGGTGCCTAACTGTTGGCCAGCAGAAGGTGCTAATAAATTAAATTGCTATGTGTAAACCTAAATAGTATTAAATTTTGATTTTTATCCCTTATCACTTATCGCTGGATTAAGAACATGAGAACAGTTCATACTGTCGCATAACTGTATTTTATTGCGGAAAAAATAAGCAAATCGCCAAAATATCGGGAAACATTCCATGAATTTACACTGTTCACGCACTTCCTTTGCCCCCTCCTCGATCCTGCCAGTGTGAGTGCGTCCCTCTTTCAGCATCATCTTGAGACGTGGGCGGGCCCATCTGTTTCACAGCCCGTACCTGTATTTCAGCGGGCCAGAAACCACTTTGTGCCTGCTTCCTCGGCCGAACATGGCGACCTGCAGGCTGGAGTGGGAATGGACGGCACTTGTCTTGTTGAGGCCTCGTTCTGATTTGCCCCACTTCTTCTTCTCTTCTCGTCTTCCTTCCTGTTATAATGCTGAACCGTACGCCACTGATCGCCCGCCTGCCCGCATGCCCGACACTGCATGGCCTGCCCGCCCACTCCTGTGCATGACGGCGCCGCGAAGAGCATCCCCTTTCTGGCCACGAGTCCAGGCAAGGACCGCGTAGTCCTTGTCTATAGCGACAAGATTGAAGTTCGAACTAAGGTAATTTTGTAACTATTTATCATTTCTGCAATTTGTAAACACGGTTCCTACGGAACCGAATTTTATGTGTCACGTGGATGCAGTTTCGAGGTGCATGGCTTTCCTTCTGCATGACTTAATATTCCATCTGAACGCATCCTGTGTGGGAATGGGTTGAGTCAACATGGCGATCCGCAGATGTCGGTTGTCTTAGCATGCAGTAGGTGTAGTGTCAATTTACCCACCAGATTATGGTATCTAACACACACACTTCTTTCGCTGTCTGTTTCACATGTCATATTCTTTCGTTTCTTCATTCTGTTTATCCATTCCTTCTTTATCTGTCGTCCGAAGGTTGAGCATGTAGGGAATTCGAGTATCTTAGTGCTGGAAACAGGAATGCCTGGATAGTAGATTAGAAGGGTTGCCTGTGGTATGGAACGTTGTAGTTTGGTGCACAGTAGCACAACTCTGTCGAAAAACTGGTTCTAAACGACCGCTTCGTTTGCATGCATAGTGCAGTGCCTAGCGCTCAAACAAAGCGGTCCTTGCGTAGTAATGAAAAGCGTTGTTTTGCTCAAAGAACCGATAGGAGAGGAGCCAGTTATTTCTCGAGGCATGGTTTTCAGAAGTAAACAAGTAAAAAGAAAGTAGAACAAATGTCATTGTTCACCCCTATGCCTCCTTGAAATTGTGGTTATGTAAGAGTTGGGACGACTGTGTGTGTTGTACTGAAAGGTTAAGATAATGTGAAATTGAAGTGACATGTGATGATTCATTTCATGGGAAGTCATATTACCGAACAGAGATCAAATGTACTGTGGAAGTTAAATCTGATTGACTGATTGCTTGATGGGTTGAAGCCAACTTCAGAGTAAGGTACCACAACATGACATCTGATTTTGATAAAAAGATTTACCAGTTTTGGAAAATGTGCTTATTTTGACAGCATACCAACATAACCTTCATTTGCCATATTCAACATGTACTGGAGACAGACAGTACTTATTACATTACCCAGAATGGGGCATAATTTTTTATAGAAACATAAGTAAGTAATATCCTTCACTTTTTGCATTATACAAGTTTGTGTTGTTCTATCCCAGTACTCACTAGAACTCCATTGTCATTAGTTCTTAATGTCGTTGACAAAATTGGTAGTATTATTCTATATAATTCCATGATTACTTTTCATTCCTTACGTAGCACGTGTGTGAGTTGCATCTTTCTTTATTTTTCAAGTTCAGATTACAGGCAAAAGATTCTGTCATATTCTTACCTTTGAGAATGGCTGGCATAGTTACTTTAACGAGAACTAAGTTCAGTTTGAAACGTGTTCAGCAAAGTTTAGTCAGTATGACAAATTGGAAGGAATCAATAATCTGATAATTTGTGTGAGGTAAGTGAGGTGCAGGTAAGAACTATGCATTTCAGAAGTACCAAGCAGGTAAAATTATGACATAAGGCAGTTGTGTCTACAAAGAAGAGGAACTGACAACAGATAGTACAGTTGCTGAGGCTAGGTGATGGGGCCATCTGCAGGAGTCCAATTTCAGTTATTTGGACCAAAAACAAAAATATGTATACGGTGTATGAAAATTGTTCTCATGCTGAGGATCTTTCTGCCTTTGAGGTCAGTATGTTTCAGTATTTTATACACTGCTGTTTGGAATGCAGAATGTTATGATTTGTCATCATCACCTGTTTCCATCCTATACTGTGCGGTAGCCCTGTCATTCACATAGTTTGTCTGCTCCCCAGAAGCAGCAACGAGGAGTAACCCCCGAGTCTGCTGCCCATGAGGAGGAACTCAACGACATTCAAATCCGGATGACTTGTAACCGCTCACCTCCTAGTGAACCCACGCCAGACCGCCTTTCACGAGCCAGCCTGAATCAGAGCAATTCAGCGGGAGGTGCGGCAGTGAGTGCAACAGGAGGGACTGGTGCATCGCTGGTCTCTATCAGCAAGCCCAACTCTACCACTTCTTCCACAATGACTGCATCTGTGGTGGTAAACCTTCCAGCTTCTTATCCCGGATCTGAGGTGGAACCTGCATCTCCCATTTCTCCTGGGGCATCGCCTGCCACATCACCTGATCAGCAGCCAGAGATTCGCATCTCCACATTGTAACGCGGGTGTACAACTGTCTCTTAATTTATTATCTCACGCTAGGCCTTCAGACAAATATCAAACACCAAGGCATCATCGTGGGGATGCAAAAATTGACTGATCATTCTGTGGTCATCAAGAAGTGATCAGATTGTGATAAAAAGTACTCACAGAGTGGTGGGAAATGAAAATACAGAAACAGAAGCAGCAGTTTCTTTGTACAATGGATGACTGAAGTTGTTTTGTAACTCCCTGACAAAGAAAGGAACTACCACAATCAGACTGTTGAGTGTTCCACAATCCTTGAACTGCCTAAGAGGGCAAAAAGTTTTGAATCAGGGAACCATGGGATGAAGAAAGTAGCCATGGCTGTTGTTTAATTATTAGTAACTAATATTATGGTGTTATGCCAATGACTTACTTGTAATGAATTTGTCTGTTGTTGTTGTTGTTCTTGTTGTTGTTGTTGTATGTTTCTTAATTTTCTAGGTTTGAATTGTTTTAGGAGAGAGAGTTTTTTTCTTTTCGTCAAGGTGTAAATTTTCTTCATAAAAGGATTTGCCTTCAAAACAAATGAAACATTTCTTGTCATGACACAAGTATTAAGGTTAATTGACACTCACATGCAGTGAGTCAGTCTCTTGTTGATCAGACTAAACAAGACTGCACTGCTCTCCTCCATCCAATGCAGACTAAAAAAAGTGACTTTCTGAGAAAACCCAAAGTGCATTTTTGAGATTTGAGGCTCTCATAGTGGTGTTGCTGAAGATTAAATTCTTCTGGGATATGTTGCTGTGTCATCAGGAGTGCAGTTTCTACATTTGAAAGTATCACAGTGCCCTCATTTTCTCGGCCAATCAGTTCAAGCAGCATGAACTGCTTGGAATTCCTCACCCCAAGATAAAGGCACTGTGATCCTTAGCAACTAAGGAACTACACAGTATCACTCCCAGAAGATTTTAAGTCTTCAGTGTGCATATCCTCTTCTATGATATCATCATGATTGAAACTATGCTTTGTGATTGGACAATCATCAACTGAGAGTAATTTTGTCTGAATCTTTTGCTGACAGGCTGTTACTGTTGCTGTTACTGATTTATTTTTAGCTTATCTGTACTGTTGGACACTTCCTGGTGCTGCGGGCAGCTGCTGAGTTGTCGTACAATTTATGTGATAGTGAGCACACAGGAAGTGACCAGCAGTAGTTGAACCTTCATGATCTCATTTATCAAAGGTGTCAAATGAATGGCAGTTTATTACTTTGTAGATTTTGTCTGAATACTTCTTGGTTGCATTTGACTGATATCATCAGCAGATTAAACTGTCAAATGGTTTCTATCCTATGAATTCAAAGTAATCAGCAGCAACATGTTACTGTCACTCTCTTCCAGTATCGTCTGGGTCCATTGATGCCTGGGCAGTACCGGCTAGTAGGTAGCACTGAAGTACAGTGTCAGTGCTGTCAGTGATACGCATAAAGTGGAATTTCATGTGTTGATGCTTGTTTCAGTGTACAGCCCACAGCACTGGACACAGTCCTTGTAAGTTGTATGCAATGTTTCACATAAACCAAGTGTATTTACCTACATATGCAGTAAAAGTTGTGATAGTAAGCACCATATGGTATAGAAAGCCCTGGAAACCAAAAATTTACAAAGAGGCCCATTATTTTTCACTATACCATCAACCTGCAGCACCCAGCACCGATTTCGAAGGTTCAGCCATTAAATGTTGGTGTCTCATTGGTTTGTTGGGTAGTTTTTTTTATCATGTATACATATTGTTATATAAGTAGTGATGAAAAGGGAATATAAACTGTAGCATGGAAAAGAGGACAGGATATCAAGTGACAAATTAAATGGTTTAGATCGGTCCATGAAGTTGCTAGGTACATGAAGATACACATAAGGTACGTTGTTCCAATGTCTGTAATATTATGTTATCCGGCAACCCTTAGGTTCTGGAGGTGCCAGATATCACAGATTTTACTGTATATGTTATAAGCTTGGGGTTTACATGACAAGCTGGTGAGAGGGGATTCACTGCACATGTGCCACCAAACTTTTTCTGTTTCAAAAACATCCACAGTGACTGGAACTGTGAAAGTCTTCAAAAGAGGTATAACACTGCCTGGCCATTCTGAGGTGAGCCTAGCCGCAGTGACCATGTCATGCTGACCACAGCTGTGTACAGATTTTGGGGGCTTAGCTGGTAAGTTATGTGGTCACTACTGTACATACCTGCATACATGCAAATGTGGCTGATGCGTTCAATGCACTGAACATAGTGCTGAACAAGGACATGAACAAAGTCATTGTCTGTTGTTGCTGCATTTCTGAGCTTTCAGAATCGTGCCTATTGCTGTTTATAATTCCAGCAACTGAATTTGCACACTGTAGTGTCTGGCAAGTGGCTTTTGTATGTCAAGTGCAAAACTTGTTTTACATCCTCAGTATTTACCTCATTTAACATTTTGTTTGTTTTGAGCCCATCCAGTAATTTTATTGTACCAAAATGTTTGTTGTCTGGAGCTGTGTGCGGACCATTGGAAAATGAGTGGCATGATTTGACAGCACTAGAGTGAAGGAATGTGACTGTGCTGGGTTGGAAAATTAGAAGATCCTTTGGATCACTTTGGTAGCTGACTAAGAAGCATAGATTGCGAAACAGGACCTGTGGATCGAAGTTGGCTGCCTGTGCTGTACGTTGCTAGTGAGTTGTCAACAGAATGGTATTTAACAGGTACAAAGGTAGGACAATTTGGTGGACAGATTTTAATTTGTGTAGGATGGTATGAAAAATTTGTCACCTGTGAAACTGTCACAGAAATGTTAAAAAATGCACAGGAACATGATAGGAACGTCAGAATGTGGACAAGTTGCAAGGTGGCTGGGGCGGCTAAGTTTAAGGGCGTTGGTAATGGGGTAAATTACTGAGACTGACTGGGTGTGACAAGTACGCAGGTTTAATTTTATGTCATACAATCCCCACATTGATTTCAGTGCTGTACATGTCATGTTTACCTCAGTCTTATTTCAAAAGAAGCGTTAAAATGTGTTTGCAAAACAAATCTCGTCATATATTTGACAAATTCTATTAACACAGTGTCATTGAAGTTGCCTTGTAGAGTAGTCTGTCATAGGAGGCAGAAGTTACGTTACCCTGTTTTGTAGCACTGTCAATATTTGTTTTATCTTTCTTATGTAGTAAGAAATCTAAATGTGCAAATATTAAAAGAGAACTTCTAGCAACTGTATACAGTTTGGTGACAAAAACAATTTAATATCAAATTTCAATGTTGTAATGATTTTTTTTTTCAGGTGTCTCCTACACTGTTTACACATGCGGTTGATTGTTCTCTGTTTTTTTTTTTTAATAGAGCAGATGTTTTACTGTTCATATTTCAGTCCCCCTCCTCCTTTGGCTGCACCCACAACATCCACACAGTTTAAAATGTGCCTGCTTCAGAAGTTTAGAAATGCAATAGAACGCAGTCTTGACTCAAGATAGTCTACCTGCAGTTCTGTGTATGTGTTACATATTGTCAGATCTAAAGCTTGCAGTCCGTGCATCTCAGTTTACATTAATTGTCCAACGAACATAAGGCAGAATGGATAGTTAGAGTTACAGGAGTTGATACTTGCATGTATAGCATGAGACCTACACTTAGAATTGTACCTGAGCTGGGCATGGTGAGGGTTGTGTGCTGTATAAATGTCCAGTAGGTTCATGAAAAAATAGCATTCGGGATTTGAGTACTGAAAGATATTTCAGAAAATACATTGGTTTATTATTTGGTTTATGACATGTTTGTGGCTTGCAGTGATAAAAAAAACTATGCAACTTCTAAGGAAGGTTCCCAATTTTGCCTTTGTATCTTTACACAGGGACTTACATTCTTGAAGTATAATGTAAATGTAATTAATGTTCTAGTATTTTTATTTTCCATACCTTATTGTGTCACAGAAACATTCAGTATATGTATCTGCATTGTGATAGTCCCAATTAATGTCATATGCCATAGGACCAATTCTAATTTTTATATGGAATATGACTTTTATTTATGTATAATTAAATGATCTCAAAAAACTGTAGATACATTTTAACTTAAAGTTTACATGTGTCATAATACCAACATATTTACATGATACAGTGTAATTTCTTCTTAACAGGGAACTCTGTAATTGGTTTCATGTCATCATTAATAAAACCATCCTTGTTTTTGTGTTTTCAAATAAGAGAGAAAATCTCTTCTGTAAGTACTCTTTAAATGCTGGTTGATCAAATGAAAGAAAGAATTAACTGTCTTTTTCAGTTTCATTTAAGTGACTTTATTTCCTGCACATCATTCTTAATCCCTGAAGATAAAATGAAACAGCAGTACACATATTAATAAACATATAAATTTATTGTATTGTTTAGCATCTAATGTTGCTATTGCAAACCTGTTTGAAGAATTCCAGATAAAATTATTGCACTTTTAAAGTATGTGAAAGTTTATCTATACTTTGTGTATATTTAGATATTAAATTATGCATTATTTGAATTAGTGTGTATTTAAGCATTGAATTATAGAAATTTGCTCAACAGATACATAGGCTGTGCTGTACAAATACTTATTTCTATACATACTATTCAGCTTACATGGGTATGCCCAAAAGTAATATTATTATACTATTCACACTTCATTTTTGTATAGTGTTGTAAGTTTATGTTTATGTTGGTGTCAGTGAGTAACTATACATACATGTTATGTATTAAAACGTTCCAGTTGGCTACCTTAGCACTGAACATAGAGCTCACATGAGGTATGTGTTGATGTGTACCAGTACATCTTTTTGTGCATACCCAGTTATACATGCATTCTTATAAAAATCCACTTTCAGTGAAAGATGTGAGTGTTAAGTTCATTCAGTTTCACAGAACTGTAGTCTCTCCCTAGCAGCATGGCAAGTGTTCATGAAGCCAGTCAGTGACATGAAACGTAGACATCATCATCATGTCACCAGCAAGAGTGCAGATTATCTCCAGTGGTGTGCATAGCAGTACAGGCTACATTGCATTGCCTGGCATGTTTGGATAACTCCCTGGACGCACTGCTGTGTTGAACACAACAAGGCCTACAACCCTTTGCAAGAAAAGCCACATCAAATGAAGGTACCTGGAAAGTAAAGTTCCTTCGTATTAGATACAAGGTATGCATCAAGCCAGTACACAGCATTTTGGGTAGGCAGTTTTAAAGTAACCTGATCAGTTCACATCTTGCTCTATTTTTGTAAAGTTTAGTCATGACAGGACGTTGTAGCAGAATTTGTCTTATCGACCTTAACTGTGCTCTTGAAGGCATGTATGACTTTCATTTAAAAAAAAATGCTTGAGTTTTATAACTTACAGATTTTAGACTTAAGAACTGATACTTCGTACTTGCAGATCAGCTCCTTTGCTTGTGTCACATTAAATGACAGTGTATCTCTTTACACAGTTGTTGTTAACAATTTTTGCCATCATTATTGTCGTCCTGCTGTTGTTAATGTTTCAGAAATCTACTGAATACAAGGCTTATCATACTTTTGTAAAAGAAGTGAGCTTTTACTACAATTAATCTCTTGCATCATCTGCCATGTTTATGTTACTTTTATCATTTGATGTGTATTACTCTGCAGTTACCACTAAAGAATATTGTTTTTTATTTTCAATTACAGAAATCTGAAAAAAATTGCTTCCAGCTTCATGTGTGTTGTTCTGTAAGCACAAGTTGTTATTATGTGGTTCTGATAACACACTGCTGCAGTCAATGGAGTGATATTTGCATGTGCCTGGTGTGTCTTAAGAGGAAATAATGTTGTTTCTTTGACAGGACTGATATGTGTGAAATGTAACTGCATGGAACAGAGTTACTCTCAACTTGAAGAAGGCTAATGATGTTCTGCTCTGCCTTGCTTCTTCCTAAGGAAAGTTATTAAATAAGAAGCTGTGTGTACCCCACAGTCAGTATGGAGATATAACTAAAAAAAATAACTATTTTATGTCCTTGGCACTTGATAAAAAGGTAGATGAACTAACTGAATAACTAACAAACTGCATGGAACAGAGTACTTCATGAGGTGCTCATTGTTCCTAAGGTAGTCTTAAAAATACCCTGTATTTTATGGAACTTGAAGGTTCATTTCTTTGCTTAAAACAGTCCACCAGTTGTACCAATCCTGAGCCAGATGAGTCCAGTCCACAACTTACCAACCTGGCTGTTGAAGGTAAATGTTAATATCATCCTCCCAACAAGACAGACTACTTCTGATTGGTCTCTTTCTGTAAAGTTTCCACATCAAAACAATGTATGCACTTCTCTTTTTGGATTAGACCTTGTGTGTTATGTACATGAATGTAATTTCGCTAGGCCTTCCACTCCTGACAGACAGCAGATTTAAATAATGCAGTAATTTAATTTACTTTTAAACTTAGGATTTTCTAGTCAATGTATATTTTGTTAGTGATTTCTCATTTTATTTTGACACACATATCATACACATTTTATTGTCATCATATCTCCCTTGACTGTTTTCTCAAAATTGAGTTGAAGGGTACAGGTGCGCTCCCAGAATTTCTGGCAGGGGCTGACCCTGAGGCTGTACACAATTTATGTTTAATTTTAAAAATTGTATAAAAATCATGTCATATGTATAACCGTAGCATAACACTTTTGGCAACTGCATTTGTATACATACATACAAATATAACTACATGTGCCTTGACTCACTTGCCTAATTTAAATAACAAGTCTGATATTTGTGGTTTATTTAATTTCATGCAAGACCTTGTAAGATTTTAATTTTATTTTTCAAAATTCTAATGTACCAGTCATCAGCCAATTTCAGTGGATGATTTCAGCTGGAGGGTAAACCACAAAAAATGTTCCATGTCATTCTGTCTACAAAATCTGTGTTTTTTAAAATTTCAATTTTTGTTTTGTGGGGGGGGGGAGGGGGGAGACTGCATACTGGCAGCTCCTCTCCCACCCTTGGGTGCACCCCTGGAAAGTTATAATTACTTGCAGGTAGTAGAGGTGTATCTGATATGTCAAATTGGGGAACTTAATATATGACATAAGCAAATATATGTATATTTGACTTCACCTGGTTTAAAATATTAACAAAACACTATGCATGTGGTTGATTCAAATGAAAACTTTTGAAAGTGTAGGGGGGAAAAAAACTGAGATCCTACTGTATGCAGCTACAGGCACGGCAGCAAGTCTTCAGCATGGTATTCCTGGCACTGTTGAAAAATGAGACAGCTGTACCAAATATATTTGCACTAAGTTAGCCAGTAAAAAGTGTTTTCTTGTGACTTGCCTACGTAAATGCCAAAATCTTTTTACATGTCACGTTTTTAACACATTTGCAAATACTGCTAGTGCAATAAAATGAAAGTTAATATCCACCCATGTAGATTCAGACGAGAATTAATGTGAGGGTAACCCAACACAGTTTTTGTGAACCATTCTTAGTATCTACTGAAGATAGTTTGTAACTATTTGGTGAATACACAGCACACAGCAGATATCAAATATGAATATCAATATACAGTAATACACTAAAAATATGACAGTTGGATTATGGCTGACATGTGAGTTCATTGCTGCTCATAATGTAAATATGGTAAGTATGGTATTTTCACCAGGAAGAGTTTGTAATGCAGATACTGGTCTTCTTTTGGGTTTCTGCACCAAGCATTGGTTGCATGTTTTGGATTTCAGCAACCATGTGAACCAGATTGTCACCCTAAGATAGAGGGAGTAATTTCCTCCAAAACTTCTGAACATTCAATCACTACATGTTGCAGAAACCTGACAGAAAACCAATAGTTTATCTATAACTGCAGTGAAAAGCTGAAAACTTACATAAAAGCAGTCTGTTACAACACATACACACACATTGTCTCTCTCTCTCTCTCTCTCTCTCTCTCTCTCTCTCTCTCTCTCTCTCTCTCTCAGTGAATTGCTAGTGCAGTTATGTTTATTTACTGTAGATAGTTTTCCAGTGTAGTGATATTGTGTTGACATACCTGTGAACCTGGAAACTGCTGCCATTGACTAGCAAGTACATCTTTTACCTTGGTAGTGGTGGCGCATTGAAGTCAGACCATTAGATGTCTGTGATCATTAACAGATGTATTCAGGTAGACAAGCAATTGGATCTCGTGCGTATGAGTTAATGCCTCTGTCTTCTATTGTGTTCCCACAGGTGTGCATACGTTTGACAGTAGACTTAGTTATAAAAGGAACATCTAACAATTGTTGATTGGCAAAAAGTGACAAAACAATGAGGGAGATATGAGTGCTTGACAAAACCTGTTTGCTTTCTCCACCAAGTTAGCCTGGTGATGTGGGAACCCACCCATGCTGTCAAGGTCAAAGCTGTTTTTGTCAGTCAAAGACAATGATTAGAATTAAAATATTTTGTGCAGCACTTGTGTAGATCTGAGGGCTGATTCTATCATCCAAGCGACTGTTGTTGTGATTCCAGTTCTATAATTTATTTTTATCACTGACCTTAAAATATTTTCATGTGGAGAGTCTGAATGAATATGTGTGTGATACTCGATAATTTTGACATCAGCTATCAAGATTTAATGACCCAAGAATTTTATGCTGACATTAAGGATACATAAATTGATCTTTGAAGTATCTTGAATAAAAATATTTTTCAATGAACAGAGCATATATAAATCCTATTAATGTAATTTTTATTACTTAAGTTTTTTTTCATGGAGCTTGTTTGGAATATTGTGAAATACAACTTTATGTTAATCATAAAGGAATCAGTAAGTTCGTACTTTATACCAGTTACAGCTGCAATGGAATAAGCACTTCCTTTCGATCTTGGAACCTTAGAACATAAAAGTCTTGAGGTGTTTCATTGAATGTTAACATGTCTTCCATGCTCACTAGATACGTTGCAGTTGGGTGGACAAGCATTAGTAAGTGATACTTGTGTATGAAGCTCCCATTTTTACATGCAACCCACTGGTAAAATACAGGGTCCTTATTTTGTCTGACAGCTATAGTTTGTCACTTCACACTGCCAATCTACCATATGTGTGGTCAGCAGCTATAAGTGAGCAACATTAATTAGCTAAAGAAACCAACAGGACATGCAAACTGATAGCTTGCAGACAAAATAGTGACCTTGTATTAGAAACCAAAACTGTGCATGATGATGTAACTAACTGCACTAAAGTTTTGTCTAGCCAGGTTGTTGGTAAATGAGTTCAGAATTTTATCTGTGTTTGTTTGTGAGCACGTTCTGTTATGACGAATGTCATTTATGTAAATATACTACAGCCTTACAGAAATGTGAGAATGTGGAGGGTTTTACTGGAGCATTGGCACTAGCAGTATATTAAAATGTACAGTAGAGCCTCAGTGTTCAGATTAACTGCAAGACAAAGCCATCATGAACACTTAAACCCATTTTTAATGTGAAATGCCCATTTTGTCTCCAAGAACTTATGAAATGCCAGTAATAAAAACATAAAAAATCATAAAAAACATTAATGTTTGTTTATAATACATATCAACAGTTCTGAAAGTGTGATGTATGTTAAATGATTGAAGGAGAGTCTCATAGCAAAAAGGACAAGATCAATCATTGTCAATTGAAGGTAGACAGGGCCTGGCTCAGCTGACAGTAATCTGTGCAATAGCAGAATGGGGGAAGCCAACATGCTACCCATGTGGTCTTACTCTGATTTTTTGGAACGAGTTATGAATGGCTGAAATAATGGTACAAATATGGGTGACAGTGCATGGTTGCAATCCTGAACTCAGAGACTCTCACTGTATTATATCTTTTTTTTAGGCATTACACCTACCAATTATCAAATAATGTTATGTATCTTGAGGTTGTATTATGAAAGTATAACTTTTTTTGTACATGTAACTTATACAAAAGTATCTGATTTTCTATTTTTAATCTTGGCCTCAACATTATTTTTAAAATTTTGTTGCTGACAAAGATAGTTTTTCTGTTGTTTATGTAGAGCTGAAATAGTAACAATTTAAGTGGTAATATAACATATGAATAACAGTACAGTCTGTGAAAGTCTTGTACCAAGAATTAAGTATGCAGGAAATGTATAAAACAGGTATTATTAGCTAGTAATATGTGCATCCTTGTACTGTAGCAGATATACCAACATTCATACTGTGACAAGATTTGAGGCTGTCACAGTGATGTTTCTGAAAACGCAAAACTTTTGGGATTTGAGTGGCTGCTGAAGTGTTGAAGAATCATAATGCCTTCATCTTCAGGGTCAGGCAGTCCTGGAGATGAAGCACTTTGATCGTTAGAAATGCAGGAAACAACACACTTGGTGACACAGAGTCTCACCTCGGAAGACTTGAATGTTCATCTGTACTGTAATAATTAGTCTGTACTGTCCACTGCTAATAATGCTATATGAATGCCTCTTACAATAAAAATCCAGATTCCTTCTACAGTTACTTTAGCTCTGAGTGTAATGGAAGTAGGTAAATATTATGACATATGAGAACTATGATTTCCTCCTATCAAATATATGTAATCCTTAAGACAAAGATAATGATGCAAGGCTGTGTTAATTCTGTAATTAACACCCTCCCTGTCTTGTGAACGTGGGTATATGTAAGAACTGAATACAGACTCATCACCTGTATATAGTATGTGCTTGCTGTTATGTACAGGGCTGAAAAAAGTAGCACTGGACCTACAAGCATATATCCATATTTATTTATACCATATTAAAAACTGTTCAAACTGGTGCCCACCAGTACACAGTTTATATCCCTCACATGTGCTCCAACCAGTCATGATACCACTTACGCACTGACAGCATCACAATCCAAAACAAGCTGAACCGTAATGCTTCTATTGTGCCTCCCTATACATGCATGAATACATAGTTCCTATTTCAGTGAACAAAAGTACAGGGACATTAGTTTATTTGACAGTTGGCATCACTGCTACACTTAGCCTGTTGCACATGACAGCAGACAGCACAGAGCTCACAATTATTCCAATTTACAGTGAGCCCAGGTCCATGTGCATCAATTCAATCCATTGCAGGTTTTTATCTTTCCCTTTATAAAGAAGGTGCTGGAAGTGCTTCCCATATGATCGCAGATATGCGTGTCATCTAACAAACATGTTGTTCCCTGTACAGCAAAGCTTTATTTGTGATTATCAGCAGTTGTCACATAAAATAATATCCCTGTATTATGTCAGTCTGTAAGGAACTTACTGGTGCAGTGCTGTGATGTGTTTCACACAGTGTGTGATAGAATTGTTATGAACTGTTATCAAAGGCAGCTATGTCAATGACCACATTTCTTTAACCAGAACAAATTTAATTTAATTGGTTAATGCTGCATAGAGAATTAGAACAGGACTGTGGAGAGTAGTAGTTACATAATTCGTGCATATTTTGTAACCTGCACGTGATAACTTATTCCAGATTAGCTTTAAGATTATGTGTATTTACAAGCTGGGTTTATCATATTCTGAAACAGTTCAACATTGCCCTAAGTACTATTTGCCTGTATGAAGTTGAAGATTTTCAATCCATTAGTCTTTCAGCCTTCACCTACTGTTCCATGAAATTTATGCAGCATAATAGAAAGTGTTGGTGAAGTAGTGATGAAGTCCTTCTCTATTTTCCAGCTGTTGCTGGTGAGTTAATATAAGCAATATTGTTTACAAATGTCTTGAAAGTAGTGTCACTGCATATACATATGAAAAATGAGGTAAAAATGAGTTCACCACTATTTCAGTTTCAAGTGGCCTGGGTGTGAACCATGTTTAAATCCAGACTCATTTACTTAATTTTCTGAATACCAAATACATCTGAAATATTTATGTTATTGATGAATTCTGTATCCTGCATTGAAGACCAAATATGTGTTCTTCGGATATTTTAAATAACTTCCGCATGTAACTCAAATGCTTGTGGAAAAATGTGAAGAATTGGTTTTTTGGACTGGAAACAGACCCCGGAAGGTTGGTCTAAGTTTCGGTTTGAACAGTTCCTTGTTTGAGTACGGTCTTGTTCAGTGACCAAATAATAAAGTATTTTCCTGTGTCTGGTACAGAACATATATGTCGATTATTGATGTGCAGGCTTTTGGCAAAACCAGCTCAAAGTGTGTCCTCTCCCCGTCACCTACTAGTACCCATTGTGTGATGTGGATTGTGGGGCAGGTACACACTTAGGCACTCTGACCTTCAGCTCACAAGTCAATGAACAACCTATGGCTTCCAGTTATAGTCAACAGCTGGAATTAGAAAAACATGAGATCTTAAACATTTCGGGTAGGGGAGAGGTAGATATTATGGATTACCTAATGTTTAATTGGATACAAGTCACCACTAATTTGTTAAGGAATTGCTATATGTACTGAAGATCACTCTTGGTTAACTCTGTTTCAGAAGTGAATTTGTTATTGTATACAGTGCCTTTAGATGCAGCTAGACTGTTTAATATTGCGCACATATTCCTTTGTAATTCTGTTTCCCTGAGGATGGCAATTTATCACCAGAACATGTAAGATGTTTCAAGTTAATGTGCCACTTATAATTTTATTCTGTGCAGTGTGCTTGTATGTTAATCATTACATAAAAGCACAATGCACAGAATGAATAATATTAAATCTGTCATATAATATTTCATAACTGCCTGTTCAAGCCTTCCACATGTATCCTTTGAAACTCCCACATCATCTCAAAAGATTCAAGTTGTCTGGGATATTATACCTTGTAGAATGGTACATAGTTTCTGGCATGCCTTCTTTTGTGGGACTACCAAACTCTGAAGATGTAGGCAGCATGCTGCTTCAGAATATTGGTAACGGTTTAAAGTCAATGTGGTGTGACGCTGACCCATCCAGACTGACCCTGGGGCCCACGCAGCCTCCTATACAATGGGTACTGGCATCTCTTCCTTGGGGGGCAAAGCAGCCGGAGCATGGCGTTAACCACCTGCCACCATCCTGGCCTGTTCTAGGTGGACTTTACCTTTACCTTTACCAGTGAGGCTCATTGTGCAGAAATTGGTAGTTACCATCACAAAAGGGGATTCTTTAAATGAGTTATTTTAGGATCAGTGATCATGACACTTTGATGGAGTGAGAGAGAGGACCTTGTGTGATAAAGAGAATTTTGTGTGGCCTATTGACTTAGCAAGTACATATGAGACATTGCACTAAGTGAAACAGTAAACTAGTAAATACAGTGTACAGTTGCAATTCAATTTACAGTGATGACCATTATGATCATGTTCTTGGGTATGTGATACCATGTCCTTTGGAAAGGTAGATACCAATGTGTAGAAGGATACTCCTGTCTCCTTTCTTAGGGTACTCTGCTGATTTGTAGTTTGAAGGTAGTCATGTTCCATCATTTTTCATAAATGTACTGCCCCTGTATTCAAGACACACTAACAATGGAGACAAGAAGTTCTTCCAGAGCATTAGTACCCATCTGTCAAACTATACTTACACTGTGTCTCATGCCAGATGACTGTATTTCTAAGTGAGACTAAGTGCTGCACTGTTATGTGGAAGCTGAGTTACATTGGAGCTGCAGTTCGCGTTTGTTTTGTGAATGTCATCAAAATGCATTTGAAGTGAAAACTACATTTGCCTACGTAATTTCACCATGAGCTGCAGACTGAAATACCTTATGTATCCTTTCATTTTCAGATAAGCAGCAGTGTATTTTGTGTTCGATGCCAGCTGCCATGTTCATTATCGCTGGCATAGGCTTCCTTTTGTTGGCCCAACAATTCAGGTTTTGATTTAGAGTAGTATAGCTCAAATGAAATAAACCATGGGATTTGGCTTCAGCAGCCCCTAATAACTCAATGACCATATTGATTCCTCTGACCATATCCTGCGAGTCGTGCAAGACATTGTTAAATTAATTTCCCACTTGCATGTGCTCTCCCAAGTAGTCCCTTCCCTACAGGTGTTTGGAACCACACTTTATATATACTTGCTCACCTTCAGCACACACTATATTTCCTGTTGAGCAGTCCTCTCTTTGTGGTGTTGTTCCTTTTGTTCACTATAGCAACATTTTCATGTCTGACATAACAGTTTTGTAGATCATTCCCAAATAGCTGTCCTTCAGTTTCACATGACAATAAAAGTTACAGAGCCTGAAATAGTATTGTGACTTATGAGATACTGAGGTCAAGTCATGTATAAGATGGTGAGTGTGCAGTTTGCAGATAGTATTTCAAGATGCCAAGACACAGGGCAACTGGAGATGTAGTTCATACATTCACACCAAAGAAACAAGACTCTAGTACCTGTTGGCTAAAAGCCTTGATGGACCTCAGAGCTGGTTTAAACACTGTAACAAACAGAGTAATATAATGTGTGTTGTGTGAATAACCTTGATTCAGTGCAGTCCATATGGCAGCTGAGACATACTACAAGAAATATCTGAAGTGTATATTAGTGCATTAGAGTTGGCACAACTGTCAATGTAGAAGTAAAGTTGTCTGTATGCATGCCATGGTTAATTATAGAGACAGTAGAAGCATATTTCCTTTCCTAAAATGGAATGGGTGGGACATATTGCATGTATGGGGGAGAGGAGAGGCATATACAGGATTTTGGTTGGGAAACCTGAAGGAAGGAGACAACTTGGGAGACCCAGGCAAAGATAGGAGGATGATATCAAGAAGGATCTTCAGGAAGTAGAATGTGTGGGTATGGACTGGATCGAGCTGGCTCAAGATAGGGACACGTGGCGGTCACTTGTGAATGCAGTAGGGAATCTTTGTTTTCCATAAATTGCCGGGAATTTGACTAGCTTCTCAAGAAGGACTGCTCCATGGAGTAAGTAAGAAGTCGGGCAGCAGATTCAACTCCCGAAACGTATCGCACGATTTACAGCAGCTGGACAATGCCCTACGAAGTGAGGTTATGTTGTTGCTAATAAATTCACCAATACTCTGCATTACGAATATCATGCTGTCTAGGAGTTCTTCATTGGGTCTTTAGTGTGGGGGACTTGACTGTTATGTGGTGCATGAATACCTACTGCCTCCCTCTTCAAAGTACAAGTTTCCCTCCACAGACGTCCCTTTACCCTCTATGTCGCAGACCGATTCCATTGAAAGTCCATTTTAACCTTTTGAACGCCGAGTTAAATCGCATCTACCATTCGCTGGCATTATTAGGAGCTCACCCTATTCTCCACATTAGCAGGATAAGGGTTAATATTATCGCCTTATCTACGCTTAACCTTCCAACGCGGTTCTTTGCTATTTCCCGACTACAGGTGTACGGTTTTCGTCCTCACCATACGTGCTACATGACAAGTCAGCCTTATTTTTCTTCAACTGATCGCCCGAACAATTCCAGTGTGTCGCTGTGTTCACCGACAGAGTGCCACAGAGACTTGGGGTTGATTCGTATTGGCTTATATTTGACACACATGCGTTCTGGGCCCCTTAATAAAAAATGCGCATCTTCCTGGGCAATACTGCGCTAAACGTCTCGCTGGGTTCAATACCGTCGATCTGGTAGGATTTTGGAGGCAGTTGTACCAACTTGCTTCGTAACTAATTTTCCTTCCGCATCTAGTAGATGAATTCTGTAGTCGGTAAGGAATTTCACTGTTGTGAATAACAAATACATTTGTAGTGGGCGTTGCGCTGTCATGTGTCTGAGTCTGGCAGTCGTACCAACGTAAATGTATCTAGAACCAAAGAAATACGAATATAAAAGATAAATTTGTGCTTGGTCACGCCATGAAGGCACTTGGGGAGGGGACAGTTGTACAGCGCCACTCTTTCTTGACCTGGCTTCTAGTTGGACTTAAGCAGTCAGCTTCACACCCCGGCCGCTTTGTACCATGGAAAGAACCACGGTTCTCATCTAGTAGGAGGCTAGATGGGCAAATGCATTTGAAAGATGTCATTAGAACAGACGCTAAAATGTTTCGGCTTGATCAGGTATTTCTCATGCACCCCCCTTAAAATTTACGCTTCTTCCAGAGCTTACCGACAGTTTCAGGTGTCCGCCTTGCAATTTAATGACTCTCTGAAAACACCCAGTGCAGAGGATTTTGTAGGTTTACATAGGTTGGCTGCACTGTAAGGGCGGCAGAAGGGGTTGGTACAAGTTATGTATGAACTGTGGTACAAGTAGTAATCTGTGTGGTGAATATAAGTATTCTCTTTAAAACCGAAATTACCAACTTTTTGAAAGTGTGCAGTACAGCCTGTGAAACGTGTGCTTGAAGTTACTTGTATTTTGTATGTATTTTATGACGTTTTACTTGTGAGTGTATGTTAAATATGGCTGGTTCCATTTCGGCTTGGTAAGTAGGTATTTTTCATTTATCGTTTTGGTCGTTTTGGGATGTCTCACCTCAAAGTTTTGGTCTAACCTGAGATATTATGGTGCAATCGTTTCTGACGCCATTGTCTTTTGACATAACGAAGGAAAACTGAGATTTCATCGCATGTAATCCACACTTGTACTAAATCTTCTTTTAATAAGTGTTTGTTATTGCAATTTTCAATACGACTGCCATTATCTGATGGGCCATGGTGATACATATTCGAGAATACTGACCGCTGGGATATCCCGCCGTTAAAACGAAATTTATCCACGTTTCTGAGGAACGTGCTGCTTTAATTTTTATGCTGGAAGAGACGGACATTAGTGCCTCCAGAATGTGCTCAGATTAATAATTATTCAAATGATTCGTATGCAGTTCTGTCAAGAATGGCGTGACAAGTAGGCGTGCCATCAGGACATGAGTACTGAAGATTTTATCTTTAAGGAGTGTACACTATGTACAATCTGCAAGAGCCTTAATAATTCTGTGTATGAACTTGTATGCCTCCTTGATGATGGCTAAATAATTAAACGAAGCATGTCGTAGTTCTGAAGAAACCAGTATTGTATACTTGTAAGTGTGTATTGATGATGTTTATTTAAATATTACTTACCAAAAACATGGTACTATAAATCATTTAAAATTGTTTAAAGTAGATTCCACAGCTGCTAGGTTGTACATGTACTACCCATTCCATTCCATCTATGGCGCTACTGCCCCTTTTGGGCCCTTGCCTTCCTCAGAAGATGCATCCATTCTTCTTTTCTTCTGCTCATCTCCTCCATCCTCTTGTTCCTAGGATCTGTGATGTTTCCCTCTGGAAGACGTCCTTCTGTCTTGTTCTTGGCATTTCCACTAGTCTTATGTTATGTAACCTCCCTTTAAAAACTTTTTTTGGGATTCTTTCATCTTCCATTTTTATAATATGACCCACCTATCCTAGTCTTCTAATTTTAATACCATCCTCAATATTTAGATATGAATAGGTTATGAATTTCACTATTCTGTCTAGGACACCAGTGTTCTTATCTTGGATTGGGCCATAAATTCTTCTAAATATTTAACTTTTACATGTACATTGCATTTGTTCTGTCATTTGTGTTAGCGTCCAAACAACACAGTACTGGCTTAATTAATGTATTTTATGATCTTACACATTAGTAGCCACCAACATTGTTTGTGCTTAATGCAAGGACACATATCCTGGAGAGTGTATTCATGTTTATCAAAACATTCTTTACTGCAATGAATTTAGTGGTCTTTTACATTTTTAATTTTTGTATCATGAAACCTAATAATAATTTACTCTCAGCAATGTTGACATGAAAGTAGACATTTGATTACATTGTTTGTGAGTAACTGAATATGCAGTAAATTCCCATTGTCTTGTTCTGTCTTAACCTTTTCCTGATAGCGTTTTGTGCTTTTGTAAAAGTGCATAAAATATATTCAATCTGGGGAGGGCACATAAAGCCATATATATATATGTATGTATGTATGTATTGAAAGTACTAAACATATTTCATGATTTATTAGTGTGAGTGAGTTCTGAAAGTCAGCTTTACCTTTGGTTTATCTTGGTTCAGTGTAGACAATATTTTACATGAACCTCAACCGAAGCAAACCTTTTTAGCTTACTCTTTTTTTATTTTTATAAATTATGTTTAATTGTATATATCGGATTGAGAATAACAGTTTCTATGTATAATAGTGTACACATGTTATTTTTCTGGAGTTGCTGAATTGTGTGCAGGTGTTTAGTTGCAGGCACTTTGAAGTGTGGCTGCATGTATAATGGAAAGAGTAAATTTTTTTGTTTATTTTTTACATTTGTACCATACATTTCGATACTATCAAAGTTTACTGTTCACCAATACATGCACAAGTGATTGTCTTAAAAAAAACAATATTAAAATTTACATAAAAATAGCTCCGACATGTTACGATACAGTCACACCATCTTCAGGGAGCTCATTATCCATGCTTGCTAAATTTACACTTTCTTAAAATAGTCGATTATGGTTCATCAGTATGTGATTAAATCAGTGGTGATGTGGCTGCAAATGTTGGTAGTGTCCATGTTGATGTGTGTGTGTGTGTTGCACTGTTCAGGAGTCGAGTGAATCAGGGAATGCATAACTGGTCATGTGACGTGTTGAACCAACTCGTATAAGAATTCATTATTTGGCACATATTAAATGACTTTTATATAATGAAATAAGTTGATTTCAGTTTAGGCATTGAATGTAGATTCCATGCAGATGCATGTAATCATTTTGCAACAGTTGTAGTCATCAGTTAGTTTTCATTAATTCCATTTGCTTTTTTAATCCGCGGAAGGTGAATCATGGTAAATTTAGATCCAGAAATTGATTATCTTTGCAACATGTTTTTGAAAGTAAGACAAATTTTTAGGTGTCAGGTAAGAATGTACAAATACCACAGCATGTCATCCAATGAGCTGCACCAAAGGCCGGCAGGACAATGACAACTGTGATTTATTTACAACATTACCTTTGCTTTGTCCCTTACAAGATCTTCCAGAATTAGCTACATTTTAAAAAATTAGATAAGAAATATGTTTATTTTCAAGGTATGATGCCTAAGGGGTGGAACTGGCAGTAGGGAAGCCCTTATATGTAGCCTATGAGAAACCGAGAAGGGCAGCAGACTACTTCTTTGTTAGCTACATTTGACAACGGACAGTTCAATTAGAATAATGAAGCTCTAACAGGTTTAAACAGGATCTGCAAGTACCAAGTGGATGAGGGCTCTTGTATTGGTCAGGAAAACTATTAGATGTTAAAGGATGTGGCAGCAGCCTTTACAATAGTTTCCTGTGCCACATTTGACACATGTATGGGGGCTGCACAGACACTTGCAATTCTAGTGACACAGTCACAAGCAATCAGCATTTGTTCACTCCAACAGATAAAAATAACATACACATTTTGCTCATAGTAAGAACGAAGCTTCTGCACTAGTAGCTCATGCTGCCCTATGAGGTCTTCAGCAGAACCCTCGGATGAATGTGACTGAAATTGCAATCAAGAAACCAGGAAGTGGTAGGGCTGACAGTGCTTCCTGGCTATGAATAACCTGTTTTCCTGCTCAGGATTCACCACTAGCACCTCAGTCGTTTTCTCACTGTGTATATAAAGAGGTACAATAAGACATTATTTTATCTGACAACTCTCTATGCTCTTCACTCAGACCAGTTCACTTGATAGCGGATAGCAATATTCAGTGAATAAATTGTTGAAACATGAAAAAATTTACAACTCTGTATTTTGATTTATGAATGAATTGTGTATTGTAAGTGTTCATATTCATTGACTACAGTTTCTTCCTTTCTCTTGACAGGGATTTTCTATATTTAAATGTTACATAGGTTTGATATCAGGCACTGTACAAATATGCTATATGCTGCCAAAATTTGTCATCTTTATGACAAGTTACCTCTAGTTGAGGTTTCCATTGTTATAGGCAGTGACAAGACAATATGTTATGGTGTGGCATTACCTATTTTGTAAAATGATGTACAGGGCCATTATTTTAAATGACCATCCTTCCTAATTACTTCCCGTTCAGGTGTTTGTACTCTACACCAAACCCACTGCCAAGACTCTGTCCTGCACTGTATATCAAAGTGCTGGCAAGGTCCATGTTCAGTGGGTGATACATGCAGTAAATAAAGTATACTCAGTAAGTGATCAGACTGTACAGTGTGTGTATTGGTAATAAGTGGTAGATTTATTAGCACACATTTGTTCCTGTAAAGGTCAAGATTGTATGGGTTTTAGATTGGGGGATAATAACCCTCAGTCACAACTGTTTTTGTAAACTGGACGGTTTAATGCATTGCCAGTGCATAGTGGCCTGCACTATAAAAAAAGTGGGAGGGAGTTTGCAGCTTTTGTAGACCTTTACTTGGACATATTAAACATTCCTTCAATCTAGATCACACATTTTTAGCAATGTGAATATAAAACATCCCCCAGGGCCCAATATATAAAAAAATCTGCATTTATATCCAGAAATACTGTTATACTATTCCAATCTGAATTGTTAGTGTGGGTTAGTATGGGTTACATTGAATTGTTTTTTGTTAGGTTGGGTTGGGTTAGTTTGAGAAGTGTTAGGTTGGGTTGGGTTTGGGTTGGGTTAGGTTAGCTTGGGTTAGGAGGAAGTTGGTTTATGGTAAGGTTGGTTTAGCGAATGGTTTGTTTGGCAGCATTCATACACAGCCACTGAACGGCTGCTAAAAATACTAAAAGTAAGTAGACGAAACACTGTGTTTGAAGGCATTCAGCGAGGTTGGAAGAAGGAATATCGCAGGCTGTAAGAAAGCTTGTCCACACACCGTGAAGAAGGAATTGCGAAAAAAGTCCAAACGTGTTATATGTTTTGCTTATGTTAGTGTTGGTTACATTGGATTAAATTCTGTTAGGTTTCTTTGAGATACGTTGGTGTCTAAACACCGTGAGGAAGGAATTGCGAAAGAAAATCGAAATATGTTAAATGGTTGGTTTGTTAGTTGGATTGGAATTGGGTATGTTTTTTGGTTTGCGTTAGTTTGGGTTAGTGTTAGGTTTAGGGTTAAGTTGGGTTAGGCTTTGGATTGTGGTGGGGTTTTTGTTGGTTTTGGGTTGAGTTTGGTTTAGGTTTGACTTTGGCCTTCGACTACGGCGAACCCAGTGGATCTTGCCGGCCGTGCCACCTGCATCGGCCGTCAGGCAGCGTCGTTGGCGAACGAGCACGCTGACCTGGGTCATGCTCTTTCGACGGCCACGCTGCTTACTGGGCGACGCAGGGGTTGCCGGCCGGCAAAAATCGCTAGGGTCGTGCTTGTCTGGCAGCGAAGCAGCTTGCCGGGCGAGGCGGAGGGCACTCCTGTAAGAGACACCGGCTTCCGCCCTAGTCGAAAGGTGCAATGATGCTCCGATATCAAGCCAACATTAACGCAAGTCACTTAATGACTGCTTAAGAATAATGATAAAAGAGACAACGAAGCAAAAAATAATGAAAAACGGTTATATTTGTGGCCAGTAGAGGAAACACCGTGTTCGAAGATATTAAGCGAGTTTGGATATAGGAATAACGCAGGCAGAAATGAAGCTTGTTTGAACACCGTGAAGAAGGAATCGCGAAATAAAGTCGAAACATGTCAGATGGTTTATGTTGGGGTGGGTTGGGGTGGACGTTGGTTTTGGGTAATTTGGTGTCTCAACACCGCGAAGAACGTATCACGAACGAAAGTCGAAACATGTTATATGGTTTATGTTAGGCTGGGTCAGGTTGTACAACGTCGTATTTGGTTGGTTTTGGATAATTTGGCGTCTAAACACCGTGAAGAGGGAATTGCAAGAAAAAGTAGAAACAGGTTAGATGGATTATGTTATGTTGGGTTAGGTATGATTACGCTGTGTGTGGTTGGTTGTGGATAAGTAGCTGTCTGAACACCGAGAGGAACGAATTGCGAAAGAAAGTCGAAACATGTTAGATGGATTGTTAGGATGGGTTAGGTTGGATTGCATTGAGTTAAGTTGGTTTGGGATAAGTTGGTGTCTGAACACCGCGAGGAAGGAATTGCGAAAGAAAGTTGAAACATGTTAGTTTATGTTAGGTTGGATTACGTTGTGTTTGGTTGGTTTGGGATAAGTTGATGTCTAAACACCGTGAGGAAGGAATTGCGAAAGAAAGTCGAAACACGTTAGATGGGTTATGTTAGGGTGGCTTGGTTGGATTACGTTGTATTTGGTTGGTTTTGGGTAAGTTGGTGTCTGAACACCGTGGGGAATGAATTGCGAAAGAAAGTCCGGTGCCGCGTGATAGGAGATCCAACATGGAGCCGCATACCGAGTGGTGTCGGTGTCGTGCTTCAAAAGCCGACAAGATTTCAGAACTTCCCTGAAACTCGAGAGAGCGCCCCACGACGTGCGCGCGATTCTCGTTTGTGTGTAGATCGGTGGAGATTCCTCTCGTCTGCCGCCTCTCGCGTCTCTGGACGTAGCTGTCCTCGACTTCTGTTTCCTAGGGTCCATTTCTCCTTCGGGAGGACGTGGAGCGAAGGAGACTAAAAGACCGGGCAGTCCTCCCCCGGCAAACTGATCGATAAAACTCTGCATGCTGGCGTAGGGCGATGGTCCGCACGTGTAGCGCGGAAATCGCTGAGGGCTTCGCTTGTCGCCCCCGCGAACGGCCCGTGTGGAGGCCGCGCCCCTGCCAACACTGCAACCGAAGTGACACGCATGATATAAGGCCAATTCGGCGTGGGGCGATGGTCCGCACGTGTAGCGCTGAAGTCGCTGGGGGCTTCGCTTGTCGCCCCCGCGAGCGGTCCGTGTGGTTGCCGCGCCCTTGCCAACACTGCAACCGAAGTGACACGTATGAAATAAAGCCACCTCGGCGTGGGGCAATGGTCCGCACGTGTAGCGCGGAAATCGCAGGGGGGCTTCGTTTGTCGCCTCCGTGAGCGGTCTGTGTGGAGGCCGTGCCATCGCCAAGCTGGCTCGACTCTGACCCTGACTGAGGGTCGGCCTTCTGAAACCACTGGGTCCGCCGCGTGAGGCAGCGGTCCCGAAGTTGAGGGCACGTGTGCACCTCTGTGAGATCGCGCGACTCTATTTAAGAATACGACCGCGCCGCCGTGGACAGACGCTCTCTCCGGCGGCCGGCTTGAATGAAAGACACTAACAGACCGGGCAGGCCTACCCCGGCAAACTGATTGATAAAACTCTGAATGCTGGCGTAGGGCGATGGTCCGCGCATGTAGGGCGGAAATCGCTGGGGGTCTGGCTTGTCGCCCCCGCGAGCGGTCCTTGTGGAGGCCGCGCCACCGCCAACACTGCAACCGAAGTGACACGCATGAAATAAGGCCAGCTCGGCGTAAGGCAATGGTCCGCACGTGTAGCGCGGAAATAGCTGGGGGCTTCGCTTGTCGCACCCGCGAGCAGTCCGTGTGGAGGCCGTGCTGTCGCCAAGCTGGCTCGAATCTGAGCCTGACTGAGGGTGGACCTTCTGAAACCACTGGGCCCGCCGCGTGAGGCAGCGGTCCCGAAGTTGAGGGCACGCGTTCGCCTCTGAGGTCGCGCGACGCTCTTTAAGAATACGACCGCGCCGCCGTGGACGCTCCCTCCGGCGGCCGGGTTGAACGAAAGACAAAAGACCAAGCAGGTCTACCCCGACAAACTGATCAATAAAACTGCATGATTCCTTAGGGCGATGGTCCGCACGTGTAGCGCGGAAATCGCTGAGGTCTTCGCTTGTCGCCCTGTGAGCGGCCGCTCCCCCGCCAACAATGCAGCCGAAGTGACACGCATGAAATAAGGCCAGCTCGGCGTAGGGCGATGGTCCGCACGTGTAGCGCGGAAATCGCTGGGGGCTTCGCTTGTCGCCCCCGCAAGCCGTCCGTGCGGGGGCCTGCCGTCGCCAAGCTGGCTCGAATACCCATGTTCAATTGACATAGGAACTTGGAAGCACGGAATATAGATCCTTTTGGCTCTTAATGTTTCCAGAAATAGGTGTCAGAAAAGTTAGCACAGAGATAACTGGCTTATGGCTACCTAGATTTAGTAGCGAAATCGCTTTTTGATTCTTCGAAGTCGGCAATTCCTATCATGGCGAAGCAGTATACTCCAAAAGTTGGAACGGTCTCCCAACAACTGGGAACGTAAGCAGGGATTAGGTCACCATGAGGCAGGTTATTTTGACCCCCCTGTGGACTGGGACCACATTTTTTAAATCAGGCGCCACGTAGTAATGGATCCAACGCGAAATTTTCAAAGTCCGGTGGCGCGTGGTAGTGGATCCAACACTAAAATTTCAGTCATGTGTCGTGTGTTACTGGAGGAAAGCGAAATTTTTCCAAGTCCGGCCGCGCGTGGTAGTGGTTTGTGCGCGTCCATTAACCCAACCTAACCTAACCTAACCCAACCCCAACCCAACCTAACCCAACCCAAACTAAGTTAATCAAACCTATCCTACCACAACCCTACCCAAACAAACCCGACATAACCAAATCCCACCCAAACTTACGCAACCCAATTCAACCCAAACTATATTTATCTAACCCATAGTACCTCAGCATAATCCAGGCATAAAACATTTAACATGTTTCAATCTAATTCTTTTTTCCCGGTGTTCAGACACAGATTATACCTAACCCAACGTGACACATCGTAACATGAACCAACCATTTAACATTTTTCGACTTTCTTTGGCGATTTCTTCCTCGCGGTGTTCAGCCACCAACTTATCCCAGACCAACCAAACACCACGTAATCCAATATAACCCGCCCCAACGTAAATCATCTAACATGTTTCGACTTCCTCTCGCGATTCCTTCTTCACGGTGTTAAGACACCAACTTACCCAAAACGAACCAAACACAACACAACACAACCTAAACAACCCTAACATAAATTAACGTTTCCATGTTTTCGCAATTTCTTCTTCGCGGTGTTGCGACACCAACTTACCCAAAACCAACCGAACACAACGTAATTCAACCTAACCCACCCTAACACACCATCTAACGTACTTCTTCGACTTTATTTCGCGATTCCTTCTTTACGGTGTTCAGACAGAAACTTATCTCAAACCAACCAAACACCACGTAATCGAATCTAACCCGCCCCAACATAAATCATATAACATGTTTCTACTTTATCTCGCGATTTCTTCTTTACGGTGTTCAGACACCAACTTACCCAAAACCAACCAAACACAATGTAATCAAACTTAAAACAATCCCAACACAAGGTAACATATTTCTACTTTCTTCCGCAATTCTTTCTTCGCGGTGTTGAGACACCAACATACCCAAATCCAACCGAACACAACGTAATCCAACCTAACCTACCCCAACATAAACCGTCCAACATGTTTCGACTTTTTTTCGCGATTCCTTCTTTACGGTGTTGGGACAAGCATTCTTACGGCCTGCGTTATTCCTATATCCAAACTCGCTGAATACTTTCGAACACGGTCTGTCGTCTACCGGCGACAGATATCACTTTGTTTTTCTTTTATTTTTGCTTCGTTGTTTCTTTCATCATCGTCGTTAAAAATCATTAGTGACCTTGCGTTAATGTAGGCTTGATATCGCTGCATCATCGCAGCTTTTGACTAAGGCGGGACCAGGTGACTTGCCGGCCTTGCCATCCGCCTCGCCCGCAAGCCGCAACGCTGCCGGTCGAGCACGAGCCCAGTGATTTTTGCCGGCCGGGCCCCCTGCATCGGCCGGCAAGCAGCGTTGCCGGCGGACGAGCACGTCCCATGCGCCTGTTTAGAGATGCCAATCTCCTATGGGCGGAGACGCGCCATCACGACTGATTGCGCACTGTTGCAGGGCGGACTAGAAAATTTCGAAGTCCGGTGTCGCGTGTTAATGGGGCGAGCGCGCAATTTTCAAAGTCCGGTGGCGCGTGGTAGTGAAGCGAGCTCGAAATTTTCAAAGTCCGGAGGCGCTTGGTAGTGAAGAGAGCTAGAAATTTTTAAAGTCCGGAGGCGCGTGGTAGTGAAGCCAGCTAGAAATTTTTGAAGTTCGGTGGTGCGTGGTAGTGAAGCGAGCGCGAAATTTTCAGTCCGGTGGCTCGTGGTAGTGAAACGATTCCTTCTTGAAGGTGTTGAGACACCAACTTACCCAGTACCAACCAAACACAACGTAATCCAACCTAAGCAACCCCAACATAAATTAACGTGTTTCGACTTTCTTCCGCGATTCCTTCTTCACGGTGTTCAGACACCAACTTATCCAAAACCAACCAAACACAACGTAATCCAACGTAACCCACCACAACATAAACCATCTGACATGTTTCGACTTTCTTACGCGATTCCCTCGTCACGGTGTTCGGTCAAGCATTCTTACTGCCTGCGTTATTCCTATATCCGAAGTCGCTGAATACTTTTGAACACGGTTTTTCGTCTACCGGCGACAGAAATCACTTGATTTTTATCTTTGCTTCGTCGTTTCTTTTATCCTCGTCGTTAAAATCGTAAGTGACCGTGCGATAATATAGGTTTGATATCGAAGCATCATCGCAGCCTTTGACTAGGGCGGGACCAGGTGACTTGCCGGCCTTGCCGTCCGCCTCGCCTGCAAGCCGCGACGCAGCACGAGCCCAGTGATATTTGCCGGCCGGACCCCCTGCATTGCCCGGCAAGCAGCGTAGCCGGCGGACGAGCACGACCCATACGCCTGTTTAGAGATGCCAATCTCCTATGGGGGTGGGGGGAGACGCGCCAGCACGACTGTTCGCGCACTTGTGCAGGGCGGACGGAACGCACCCCGCAACCGCCGGTGCCCGGTCGGTCGGATTGACAAGTCTGCGAGAGCAAGAATGGTGCAAGTGCGCGCGACCAGTTGAGTGCAAGTGTGGCCTAAGTGACGGCAGCACTTGACGCCTGCGATACGCCGACACGCCAGCCGTGACTCGCGCCGGCAGGCTGCGACGTACCGCAGACTGAGGTGTTTCCCCTGGCTTGGCGCACGCCCCGGGGAAGGGATAATCTAGATTTTATGTAGGTGTAAAAATCGGGGGTTGGGAGAGAGTTTGAAGCGCGGGAGTGTACGAGCACACCTAGCGGTCTCCGTATCCTGCTTCACAAGCCGATAGGATTTCAGAACTTCCCTGAAACTCTAGAGACCGCCCCACGGCCTGCGCGCGATCCTCGTTTGAGTAGATCGGCGGGGGATCCCTATCGTCTACCGCCTCTCGCGTCTCTGGACGCAGTTGTCCTGGGCCTGATTTTTAGAGTCCAATTCACCCTCGGGAGGACTTGGGACGAAACCAATGACACTAAAAGACCGGGCAGGCCTCCCCACGGCGAACTAGTCGAAGCCTAGTGTGGCAGTGAAAGACCGGATCGTGCCTTTCCCGACAAACTGGTTTAAGCCTAGTGTGGCAGTGAAAGACCGGGCAGCGTTCCTTCCGGCAAACTGGTCGAAGCCTATGGTGGCAGTGAAAGGCCGGGTAGTGGTTCTCCCGGAAAACTGGTCAAAGCCTAGTGTGGCAGTGGAAGACCGGGAAGGTGGTCAGACCCTAC
>Ga0268261_10000208_pt1 | contig 36298 bp, 21 predicted proteins | sample TergutNc150P1_FD_190353 | JGI IMG/M metagenome (GOLD analysis project Ga0268261, IMG submission 190353) | Nasutitermes corniger P1 segment gut microbial community from laboratory colony in Florida, USA - Nc150 P1 (SPAdes) (version 2) | ecosystem: Host-associated > Arthropoda: Insects >... | reverse complement strand
GCACATTGCAGTCACACCTCACTGAATGCTGTCATTCTTTGCTTAGAGTACAGTAATCATAGCAATATGGATTTTGTTTATGAGAGATTTTGTTGGCTGCCGGTACATTAGTACTCTACATCCCCTGTATGGTTGAATGTTGTGATGTTGCAGAATTACATTAGGTGCTTTATTCTTACAAGTTTTGATGTATTTGTAAAAAATATACAAATTTTCAACAGTCATGAACGTCAAAAGTTGAAATGTGCTGTTGTTTCTTTATAGGTCTTTGATCAGTACCTGAATTTCATTTCTTTGGAGGACGATATGTTTGTCTTGAAACATCAGAATAGTGACGCCATCTCATATTATGGTTAGTTCCTCATGTGATAAATGTTGGCATGAATAGTGGAATGGTATAAAATATTTATAGGTCAGTTATTTCTGCTTACAACCCACATGTGAACAAACATACAGACTGACATGAATGCTGTGCCAAAAGACTGGAAAGCAGATGAGGCAGAACATGGTTGATGGTATTGCCAGATCTAACTCATTTTGTCACCTGAACATTTACTTTATACGTGTAATATTTTAGTTAACTAAGATGCCAAAATGCTGTGGCTGTGTACAAACTATATGGCTGGGGCTCCATTCCCAACAGGGGCATTGGGATTTTTTATTAGCTTGACCAAAGTTAGTCCTGGGATATGAAAGGTCTCTAAAGCAGTCACTTCCACCCACATACATCACTGAGCAGAACTTCGCGAAGGAGGTAAGGCAAAAGATGATGGACAGTGTTGATGGATCAAAATTAGTTTTATACATAAGCATTTAATTCCAGTACAGCATTTTAAGTAGCTTTCAGACTTTGATCATTATAATGGCTGGCTATAGTTTAATTTCCAGCAGGTGTGTTTTGGGTTTTTTCTTCAACATAGCCAGGATTGTTCAGGAAAATATCCATGGAGTGATAGGGGTGATTTGTAGTTCAGAGCAATGACAAAATATTGATTATTTCTGTGTTGTGTTGAACAGGCATCAGGTCAATTAAGTATTCAGATCTGTGATGAAATGTGTTCTAAAATTAATCCTTCATCACCAGCCTTGGCTGAATGTACAGACTTTTAATTCCTCACATGCTCCTGTTATCTGTGCACCGTATGGACATGCATACATTTTTGAGTACTTCGATTGTAAGACTGGGCGATAGGAGGAATATAAGCACCAACATCATTGAAAGGTTAATTAGTTTTTTGCACATCAGAACAGCTCATTATTAGTGTGTACTACTGTTGGTGTTGTTTAAAACTTGCCAGTGAATGCTGGATAAGTTTATAGAATACTGCCTTATAGCAAGTTATTGTGCATTAATTATGTAATAGTCCATATATTTTAAGTGAATTTAATTCTCATGCCTTTGTTTCAAAGTTTTGTGGTATGACTCTTTGAGGATGATTCAGTGTGTTGCTGTTGCCATTTAATAGTTATTTTTTATGTTATATGTAAATTCAAAGAATCCTGGTTGTGTTGTCTGAAGACAGGTTATTTTATCTTTGCGTCTTATTTGTTGCAGCCATAAATCGAGGTGAAATCAAGGACACAGACATGGAGGCTATTATGGACACAATAGTTGACAGCTTGTTCTCAGTGTTTGCAACTTTAGGTAAACATTTTGTCTAGTTCTAATATCTGTATTGCCAGCCTTATAAACCAATTTATTTTTTATTAACCCTTTGATGCCAGAATTAAATCCCTCCGCGCAATGCTGCCTGCTGGAATTTTTTACTGGGGATTTTAAATTTTAATGCATACTCTTAGAAAAAAAAACATCTCATAGACTTTTCCTTCAAATTTAATTAAATAAAATTTTGCACTCTGCTTATAAATTGGTTAGTCTGGAAAAGAATGTTCACCTATTTTTATAATAAATTTAAGCCTGTGAATCACATGCATTATATAAAATGTGGTGTAAATAGTTCATTACTCACATAATTCTGGTTGCTGCAGAAGGTCTGTGGCACCTTGGATCACTGTTTTATCACGACACACAGTATTCACAATGAGGATGATTTACAAATTTACTTTTGAGTGATATTCCTTGAAACAAGGCACCACGCACAGGCCCACATCACATCTGGAGCACTTACAGACTGTGCCCTGTCTTTGGCTGTGAGAAGAACACAGGCGGCAGCAGAGTTGGGTTGATGATTTCGCTCGCCAGTGCTTGTTATGGTGACTCTCGAGTTGCAAAACATTTTTTGCGCCCAACTTGGTCTTCCAACCAATCTGGGGTGGGGTGATCTTGGCTCTTTCCAGCTTCCTCAATCAAATTCCTCACCAGAAGCAGTCTGAAATCTCAGTGGGTATATTTAGCCCCACATGAAGATAACAGTATTCAACTGTTGAGTACAGTTAGATCCAGAAAGTGGAAAAATAGTTTCATAGTCCACTTGAAGGTACGTCGACTCATTGAATGGCTGTTAGCCATATGAACAGAGTTGTCAACATAACCCACGTGCCAGTTGTACCGTTCCATGATGTGAGGTTTCATGGTGCAGTTGCTGTTGTCACAAAAATTTCCTTCTGCTGGTGGTGGATCCATGTTAGCATGTAAACTTCTTGTCTGGCCTTCCAAACTGATGTGTTCTAACTTCACCTAGTCTTCACCCTTATGTCACCCCTTTTCATTTACAGTTGTTTTGGTCCAAAGTCACAGGGCATGTCTCTTCTGTTGGGCTCTACTGTCCTGCATGAATTTATTTTACATCTCTCCAAGTGGTCAAAAAGTCTTGGGGATGAAAAGAAATTGTCCATAAATATTTTGTGTCCTAAGCCTTCAACTCTGCTAGTCAAATGTCTAACAGTTGCGTGTGTTGCAGTCATGTCATCAGTGGCGGAGTGTGAGTCTGTACCCAAGTACACTGTCATGTCATACGTATACCCTGATTCATCACAGAGCTTGTAAATTTTGATGCCGAAACACTTCTTTTCTTTGGAATGTACTGCCTGAAGATAACCCTGCCCATAAATTTTATACTTACCTCGTCCACTGCCAAATGCTCCAAGGGGTTGTAGAATTTAGCATAAGCCTCATTCAGCTTGTCAAAGACAGTCCTTAGTTTCCATAGTCTGTCATATTCTTCACCTTTGTCAGGTCTCTGTGAATTGTCTGCAGATTGCAGAAAATGCAGTATGTGTAAAAATCTGTCTCGTGTCATGGTCTCGCCCTAAAACAGATTGTGCAGCTAAGTCTCGACCAGTAGTCATGTAGTGTGTCTTTCATTTCATGTCCCATCTGCAGAGCTAAGGCAACGAAAGTCATAATTTCCAGCAATGTAATGTCAGGCAGTCGGTGGCTAGGTCTGGCTTATCTGTCTAAGTGTTGCTGGTAGTACACGTTGGTCTGTTCAACCAGCAGATAAAAAAGTCTGTGAAAAACAACATCAACACAGATAGTGCCAAGCTGTCTTTGTTGATGTGTGGAACCTCACTGTTTTTCACACCTTTTGCTGGACCGACAAAAGGATGAATATTTGTGTTCCTTCCTTGAGGCGGTCCCCAGGTTGGTAATCTGCCACTTTTTGCAGCCTGTGTTTTAATTTCTGCTGAAGCTTGCTGTTGTTGTTGTTGTTGTTGATCCTCTTGTTCTTCCTCCTCAAATCAGTCTTCAAAATTGCTAGCCTCAGAACCTGATTAAGAGTCGGTGTCAGCAACCAGAATTTCACTGATGGCTTCCTCTTCAAGTTTTATTGCCATTGCAGCCATTGCAGTAGACGCCTACAATGGTCTGCCTTATTTACACTCTTCTGTATGAATGGGCACAGTTTAGGAACCTTATGTGGCTTAGATATGAACATCTTCTAGAGGGACATCAAAACAGTTCTAAAGCTACATTGTGACAGCTGTATGAATTCCAGCTAATTGGGGGGTGCCAAGAAGTTTTTAGTAGATTGACGGCTGTGTGTTGCCTGTTACTACCCCACAACCCATACAGATTACCCCAGCAATACAAGAGGCATGTCTGTGGGCCCTCCTGTAGCTGTAAACATCGATATTTGAGGGTATCTCTGATTTTTTAGCATTTACTTTTGTCTGAATTATATGGGTACAGTATACCACTGACGACCTTTCTAGTCGAGAAAGAGTTTTTGCTTCATAGGCTAGTGTTCATATTTCAACCCACAGTGAACTCCAGAGCAAGCGATAATTGTAGTAAGCAGTGTCAAAACCATATTAGTCAGCTGGGAAAAATGGGCAGTTACGAAGTGGCTACATATATATCGGTGTTTGTGGAGGGGTTTAGGAGGTGGAGGGGGTACATTCTGGCTCCTCAATGAAAGCCTGACCTTCAAGGGTCTTGCAGCATAGCAGGCCACAGCAGTTAACCGAATAGGAGTGAATAACATTTCTTCAAACTTCGACACACTGTTTGCAACGTCCTTATAAGTCGTTCGGCTATTTAAAGGGCTCACTGCACGACATCTTTATAAGTTGTTTGGCGTTAAAGGATGAAATGCTTGGGAAAATGTGGCATAATGTTTTTTCACAGTGGCTGCAATAAATTTAGGTACTAAAATGCTTCAGCAAGTGATCATTGTTACAGTACAGAAAATAAGTCAAAAACTTATGTTCTTCATGCATGGAAGTCATCTTGCTACTGAAACTTCTGTAGTGGTCTCAGGAAATGTTATTAGTTGTCATTATATGATTTAAAGGTAGTTCAACCTAGTACACAAACAGAAGAAGTTTGTAGTGTTGTTTACAGAAAATCTGTTGCTGAGCTGTTTCGGAAAATTGTTTGAAGTAACATCTGTGAAATTTCAACAGTAGCTAACAGATTGAGGGATTATTGCAATACTCTTATCATGCTGTCATAAACTGGATTAAATGTGGCTGTGGATGTGTGTTTTATTTTGAGACATTATAATAGAATAGAATTAGAATAATGGTTTGCTTTTACAAATATATACATTGGTAGTACAAGGTGGCACACAAATAGTTGACACATGGAAATTTATTATAAAAAACTTAAAGGCTGCTTGTCCACTACAACCTTCATACATTTTTCTTACACATCTTTGTAAATTTTTGTGTGTCATTATGTGCTCAGAAGGTTTGTACAATATATACTTTGTGTTTGTAGGTACTGTTCCCATTATTAGGAGTCCACGTGGAAATGCTGCAGAGATGGTCGCAGAGAAATTAGACAAAAAATTACGTGAGAATCTGAGAGACACTCGTAATAGTCTGTTCCTCATGGATGCCACATCTCAAGGTGGAGGACATTTTAGTTTTCAGCGGCCACTTCTCATTGTCCTGGATCGTAATGTTGATATGGCAACTCCTCTTCATCACACGTGGACATACCAGGTATTTTTTCCTTCATTGTGTCAGAAGAACCAGCAGTGTGATGTCAGCTTTGACCCCCATCTTATATGAACAATGAAAGACCAAATATTCTGGGTAACCTGCCACTTGTTTCTGGGAGGGATTGACTTACCTAACTCTTCTTCTCTGCATCTGGTGACATTACATCATGTGCCTTTTGCACATCTCTAAGTATTGTATGGTCAACTCATTGAAACTCATAGTTTTTAAATTATTTGTAACAATTTTGACACTTTGGCACCAGAATTTGAACTAGAGCTGCATAAGAGCAACAATCATTAACTGATGTTTGGTATTTTGATTATCACACTTTGTGTTGCAAATATCATTTGTGTGCCAAAGGGTTAACATTTATACTGCATATAATTTTTCATTTTCACAGTGGTGAGTATTCATATTGCAGCCTTCAGGAATGTGACACCCTGTAGTCTTGTACATGGGTACCTTCCTTGGGTAGGGTATTTCCATTATGTTCTTCCTGTTGGTGCAAACATGGTTCATCCTATAATCCTCCTCCTTTGATTCTGAACATTTTCCCATTGACATGCTTATTTTCCTCATGAACCTTAGTCTGTTCAGCAGAAGTTTGATTTAGCATCCATAATGTGATATCTGTTTAAAGTCAGTAGGTTAGCCTATTTCCAGTGAACCAAAGGGAAGTAGACATTTTGGAAGAAAAGAGAATTGCAATGGGGAGGATGATTAAACTTCAGCATTCTAAAGCCTTGGGGTTAATTTATGTACCACCGGTGTTACCATTCAACAATTCTACATTCTGCCCACAGAGTGTATTAGTGTGTTATATCTTAGAACAAACAAGTCTTGAGTTCTAGATAGGAGGGCAATAGTACATTTACATTATTTTCTCAGTTTGAGGGTTTGCTGAAAATACATTTGTTGGCATGGCTTTGCATGCCCCTCTCTTTACAACTTTGCAAGTTATCTGTCACTGGACCATCAGAATATGTATTTATTTAAAGACAGTGCTGATCCCATTTCCTTGGACTGGTTCTTTTAGTGATAAGTTTTAAAAAAAACTGGAAAATGAGGTAAGAATCCTAATTGTACACGGTGTGTGTCCTGTAGATATGACAATAGAATATCATTGCTTTTTGCAGGCATTGGCACATGATGTATTGGATTTAACTCTTAACAGAGTAGTGGTTGAAGAAAATGTAGGCCGGTCTCCAGCAGGTGGTGCCAAAGTGAAGACTCGTGCCTGTGACTTGGATTCACGAGACAGATTCTGGATGTCACAAAAGGGTAGTCCATTTCCCATTGTAGCAGAAGCAATACAGGAAGAGTTGGAACAATACAGGTCATCAGAGGAGGAGGTTAAGCGATTGAAGGCTTCAATGGTGGGTGACAGGTTTTTGTTTTACATACAGTAGATAATATCTGCATACAGACTGTCCAATTTGTTATTATATGATTATTTTTGCTTCTTTCTTGTATAAAGGGATCTAAAATATATGTATTCCTGCTTCTTTATGGAGTGGTATAGAGGTTGCCAGCTACTGTATAATGTGACAAGTTACTTATGCATAGTGTAATAATTGTGGCATGTTCGGTACCCATGTCTGTCTGGCATACTGTACGGAGTATAGAAAAATTGTACTGAGCATAAAACTTGTTTTCCTTCTTTCACTATAACTCTAGTTCCAGATTTCGTTCACTTATTTAACAAGGAAGCTTGAAATATTACAGACTTGGTTCTAGATCATCATGTAAAATGCATGTTACTGTTATTGGATATAACCAAAAATTAAATGTATTGACAAATTTCAGTTAAAACTTCCCAGGATTAAATTTGATGAAAATTCATTCAGTGGTTCTCAGGTTGTTCCCGGTGTGCAGAGTGACAGCAGTTTTAATAAGTGCGTCACAGAGATATGAATGTGTCAGCATGTATTTATAATCTATAATTCATATATTCTCCAAGTTCTGTAAGGGTGCAAACATATAAATAACTTATTATTTAGGTAATAAATGTTTTAATTACAACATGTTATCCTACAAAACCAGCTTCATAATATGTAGTCACTGGTGGCACACTGTTCAGAAACATTATCTGCCGCATTCTATGTGTTAACCAAAAGGGCCATTGGATGCAGAGATACCCGCCATTCCCACGCAGCGGAGTAGACTCTCTTCACTGTAGTAACTTAACCAAGTTTGAGCTTCCATATATTTTTAGTCTGTTAAGTATTATTCATTCTTTACAGTCCATTTTCAGTGATCCCTCTAACATTGTGATCACTTTGCAATTACAACACTGAAATTAATGTTTGCTTCTCTGATAGGGGATTGACAGCGAAAGTGATGCAGCATTTCCTATGCTGTCAGACACCACAGCTCGCCTCACATCAGCTGTAAATTCTCTGCCTCAGCTTCTGGATAAGAAAAGACTTATTGACATGCATACAACTGTTGCATCAGGTGAAATAACTTATTATTGTATTCAGCTGTTTATAAGGTAAAAGTAAAGTTGCCCATGTACAGTCCATGATTGTAAATGGCTCAATTCAATCATAACGTTGGTGACACCAGATGGAGATGAGTGTTCACCTTCACACTGTGGCTGCCTTATTCCCAGGTAAAGCCTCCAGTACCCACTGAACAGGAGGCCTGATGGGCCCCAGAACCAGTCTGGACACTTGTAGAACAGAGATTTTTTTGCCCATGCCAGTAACCAACACCACGATTCCTAGGTTGACTAGTGCCTAGCCTGTTCACTATGCCAGCTGTGCTGTCCCAGCTGCTCAAGTGTTTACAAAAAAATCATAACAGAAGTCTAATTTTACAGAAATGTGGGACTGTGAGACTCACATAGTTGGAAAGACAGTTTAATTTTATGCTTGGTGCGTTGCTGTGTTCCCCCATTGTGTGTGTGCGCGCACTTGTGTGCACACACCTGCATACATGCCTATTATGTAATGCAGGAGAAAAGGAGGGTCTTATGTTAAGTTGTTCTCCAGAAACTGAGAAGCATGTGAATGATTATTCACCTAGAAATCATTGCTATCATGTCAGTTATACTCAGGACTCCAACCAGTGATAATCTTCATTGAGAGAAGGTTAATTAATGTCTGTTTGCAGTAAAAAAATTATTGCTAAGTACTCCATATATAGAAATTACTGTCTTCTGGGATGCAGTATTGTGTAGACCAGTAGATGAGTGCTGACATTTGGAGGAACTTAAGATCTCTACCTTTGATCCTGTAGATGGAGGCAACAAGTTTCTTCCAGATCATTGGCACTTTGCTAACAGACTAACTGGCCCACATCACACAAGGCAGTAATCTTGATAGATATTACAGCATCTCATTTATATCCTGTGTTTTTTTATAGCAATCTTGAATCATATCAAATCTCGTCGATTGGACACACTTTTTGAATTTGAGGAGAAGGTGATGAGTAAACCTACAACACTGGATCGCAACATCATGGAGCTGCTTACAGATTCAGATGCTGGTAACCCAGAAGACAAGATGAGACTGTTTTTAATCTACTATATATGCTCACATTCCATGTCAAAGGTATGGGCCATGTCTTTTAATTTAACAGCAGTATCACTTTAAGATCAGAGGCCTTGGGCTTTTAAACTAAGACAGGTGACAGACACTAACTGTACTAATCATTTCCCAGGATTGTTGAATGAGAAGGTTAAGACTCGTCACTCACAACTTTCTAGTTAATACTAAGATTATATGTTGTATGATTGTAGGAAGAGTTTGACCGATATGCGACAGCTTTGCAGAATGCCGGTTGTGACCTTCAACCACTGTCATATATCAAGAGGTGGAAGTAAGTATGAAATGAATAAATGTTTATGGACAGTTTTAAGACATCTCTGTGTTTGCTGTAATTATTAAGTAAATGAAGTTTATCCTAGAATAGGCCATAAAAGTCCAGAGGGGGAATGGAGATACAGCTCCATTCTTTCTTTAACCTTTGTGCTAGTTGGTGGTGGGTGGTCACTGCCACTCCCTGGTTGCTCTACACCTGGGAAAGAGACTCGGTTACCCACTTTACAGGAGGCTGGGTGGACCCCAGGGCCAGTCTGGATGGATGAGGAAAGTCTCACTCCCAACAGACTTGAATCCCTGGACCGTCCAACCTGTAGCAAGTTGCTATACTGACTACACTGTCCAGACCTGTGCTGTAATTAGTGTTTAATGCATTTGTATTGTAAAACACTAGTATTGTGCTCTGAGATTTTCTCCATGAACTGTTGTACAGATTTTGAAATGATTGATTCTTTTCATATTTTCACCAGTCTTTTTATTACATTTCTTAAGTCCCATATCCATTTAGGTGTTTCATCAGACAACAGCTCGTATCACTTGCATAATACAGACCAACAAGATGCACTTTCTTTCTTAATTTATTTCAATAATCTATCCTCTACATGTTTCAAATAGAGTAACTATTCATCATCAGGAGGCAGGAATTGTATATGTTGCATATGGTACCTACCGTGCTGAAAATATATTAGAATTGTGTAAACTTACTTACATATACATTGTCACTAAAAGTATAGAACATTGTTTGTAATGTAAAGTTTCAGATTATATTAAAAGATTTTTTTGGATAATAAATGTATTTCAGAAAATGCAATAGGGTCTTACGTTATAGCAAAATGTTGTACATACAATCTGCATTGACTAGCTGCTAACAAGATCAGAGTGGAAGTGAGGTTGTGTTGATGTTGGAGTATTGATCGGTTAGTCTGGTGGGAAGTGACATATTGTGTAGATCATGGATCAGCTGATATATGGGATTATGTTTGCCTATGTGTTGTTCTGGAATGAGCTCTCTGTGATGGTGGTATGATTGGATATAGAGTTGTTCAAATGGTATTAAAAGTGTGGTTTTATTGATGTGTTTGAGTAAGGTCTTGGTGTTGTTGATAGGACCATATTCGTGCTTGTTGTTTAAGATGTGTAACGGGTATGCTGATTGAAGCTCATTGTGTTTTATGTACCTGATATGTTCTTGATATCTCTGTTTAAGGCTACGACTTGTCTGTCCGATGTATGACATTTTGCATGTGTTACATGTAAGTTTATAGATTCTACTCTTGTCCTGTTCTTGTGCATTATTGACTATTTTGGGTTTTGTGAGTTGTTGTAAAGTGTTGGTGTTCTTAAAAGATATTCCCACGTTTGTGTGCTTGAATAAGTTGCTGATTTTTCTTATTATTGGGCTGTAATATGTGAATGTTGTCAATGTTTTGTTTTTGTTTCTCTCATTAATTTGAGCCTGGTTGGTTGGTTTGTGTTGTATTTGAAAGTTTAGTTTCTGTAGAAGTTTTTTTGGGTAGTTGTTATTTTGTGCGATTACTTTTATTAATGTCCATTCTTTTTGTTTTCTTTCTGGTATTAGTGGGAGTGAATGCATTCTGATACTGTGATATCTGAATGCAGCAACTTGTGTTTTTTGGGGTGGTTTGAAAATAAATTGATGGTTGTATCGGTACTAGTCGGTTTGCAGAATATATCAGTTTCAAGGTTGGATGGTTTTCGAATTATGAATACATCAAGGAAGCTTATACATCCATTATTTTCTTGTATGGGATTGAGTTTTATATCTGTATGTATTTTGTTTATGTATGTATTGATAAGGTTGGGGTGTATTCTTTTGGTGTCATAGATAACTAAAATGTCATCTATATAATGTGTGTAGAATATTGTATTTTTCATGTCAAGAAGTTGTTTTATTATATGTGTGTCTTCAAAGTATTGTAGGAATATTTCAGCTATTGTGCTCGAGATTGGTGATCCCATGGATACACCTTTTTCTGGTTGATATATCTTGTTTTGGAATGTGAAATAGTTCTGTGAGAGAACTAGCCTCATCAGGGTGATTATTTGTTGCATTATTTCTGTGTCATTGTTCTTCAGAAGCATAGATTTTGTGATTGTTAGTGTTTCTTCTATGGGGATGTTAACATAGAGGTCTTTTATGTTGTACGTTATCAATTTGTGGTCTTTGCTTATTTTTAGGTTTGCTAAATCACTAACTAGGTTTGTAGAATTGGCAAAATTGTAATGATTGTTAAGTGTGAGGTGTTAATATTCTAACTAGATGTTTTACTATTTTGTATGTTGGGGCTTTCATACTTTTAATTATGGGTTGAGTCAGGATGTTAGGTTTATGTAATTTTAGTTGTGCTTTTAGTGTTGGAGTTGAAGGTTTCTTTTGGACTAGGTATTTTATTTTGTGTTTGTCTATGATTAAGTTGCATTGTCATAGTGTTTAAACAGAGATATCAAGAACATACCAGGTACTTGAAACACAGTGACCCTCAATCAGCATACGCGTTACACATCTCAAACAACAAGCACGAATACGGTCCTATCAACAACACCATGACCTTACTCAAACATATCAATAAAACCACACTATTAATACCATTTGAACACCTATACATCGAATCACGCTACCATCACAAACAGCTCGTTCCAGAACAACACATAGGTGAATGTAATCCCATATTTCAGCTGATCCATGACCTACACAATATGTCACTTCCCACCATACTAACAGATCAATACTCTAACATCATACAACCTAAAACCATTTCCACTCTGATCTTGTTAGCAACTAAACGCAGTTGGTATGTACAACATTTTACTATAATGTAAGACCCTATTGCATTTTCTGAAATACTTATATTTTCCAAAATATCTTTTAATATAATCTGAAATTTTACATACCAAATAATGTTTTATACTTAGTGACACTGTATATGTAAGTAATTTTACACAATTCTAATATATTTTCAGCATGGTAAATACCATATGCTGCCCATACAATAACTGCCTCCTAATGATGAACAGTTACTCTATTTGAAACATATAGAAGACAGATTATTGAAATACATTAAGAAAGAAAAGTGCATCTTGTTGGTCTTTATTATGCAAGTGTATCACAATGTACATTGCACCACTTTTTGTACACAAAAAGTGGTGCACAAGTTGGTCAATAAAAGGTGATATGAATAAGGTGTATGGTATATGCAATGTTAAGATCAACAGCTCAGTCTTTCGCTGCATCTGGAAATGTACCACAGTAGAAACTTCATTAATTTGAAGTGAATGAAAATGACAACTTTTAAGTAAATTTGAATTGCACTGTTTTCACCACAGACGTACCTCCTGAGTATAGGAATTCATACTTCCCGTCAGTGATACGCATATTGTACTGCACTGGTAGTAAACACAACACTGCAATAATTCTAAAGTTTGTGAGAATATCTTGAAATTACAGTCACAACTGTCACTCCTTAATATCACGTACTCAAGTACATCATCATTTACGAAAGCAAATCAAATTGACAATGCAACTTCTCCCACAAATTAATTTTAATGTTATCCTTCCCTTTCTCCATCTTTCAACTAGTCTTTCCCTGTGAGGATCTGTAGCTGAAATGTTGTACTAATTTGTTTTCTACATGTTCTGTCTGTATGTCTATTTAAATTTCCATGATTTAATGCCACAGTGCTTGGTAAGTGATACGAACTACATACTCTGTCTTCATGTAATTTTATGCATTTCCTTTACTTAATCTCCTATAGATTTAGAGATTTTCTGAAATATTTTCTTTTTATGCTTTTGGTCTTTGTTCTTCCTCAGAATGCAGGATGATATTTGGTACTTGTGTGAAATGAGTGAAAATAAGGAAATATGCATTTTGTGTCTTTCTGTCAAGTGAAATAAATTTAATGACTCTGACATAGCCATGCCTTAGCTCAGACAGTTAGTCACAGGCTTGGCACAGTGGAAATGCAGGTTTTATGCTTGGACAGGCAATGTGGGATGTATAATGCACCAAGTGGCAGTGAGACAGATTTTTTCCCCAAGTGTACTTCAGCGAATGATAATTATCATTCCACCAGTGTTCTGTATTCATTCATCATCTGGGTTTGGTACAATATCCTGTCCATTAGCAGCCACATTACAAAGGGACTCAGTCTTATCTTACACCAGCAGCTACAAAAGCATAATTTAGTAAAATGACAAAAACTTTCAGGGCATATACCAAGATGGCCACAACACCAAGCCAGTATGTTGGAGGTGGAACCAAGACAGTAGGAATGTTCTCAAAGCTGGTTTCTCAGGGCTCATCCTTTGTCATGGAGGGGGTAAAGAACTTGGTGGTCAAAAGGCATGTAAGTACAGCATATTTTGTGAAACAGTAGCAGTCCTATATAAAATTACTTCTTCACAAAACTTCACAGGAGCAAACTGGTTCTTTGGCATTACAAAAGCAGTTCAGAAGGATGCCTTAATAAATAAACAATGTAAAGGTAAATTTCACCCTAGAGCAGGCCACGAGGGCCCAGACGGGGAGTAGAGGTATAGCTCTACTCTTTCTTTTACCTCAGTGCTAGATGGGGGTCAGTTGTCAGCACCACATCCCAGCTGCTTTACCCCCAGGAATGACCTGGTACACATTGCATAGGAGACTGGGTGGGCCCCAGGCCTGGTCTGGAGAGGTGCAGAAAATCTCACCACCCAATGGGATTTGATCCCCAGACTATCCACCCCATAGCAAGTTGCTGTACCAACTACACTATCCCAGCCCACTAAACGATTAAATGTTTTACAAATGTCAGTGCAAACCCCTGTTAATGTTTCATTATTAAAGGTTTCATTTTAGTTATGTAGAGTCAGTATCTTTAGTGCTTCAATTCATACGTTTATTTTTCCATGTTTACAGTTCAGTTTCATTATTCCCCAGCTGCAAAAGGTAAAGTTGCATGATTTCAGGCTTCCACTATGAAGTAGATAAGAACTGTGCTCTTCTCGGGTATTGTCCCAATAAGTTGTCCCGAAATGTCACTAAGAAATTACCACTACTTCCTCTATAACAACCCAGAAGAGTGCATTTCTCAAAGGTACAGTTGTCTATACTCAAGTAAGCAACCGAAGAATGCCATTGAGAAATACATAGGAGTGATTTATAGCTCCACTTATTCTTAAAATCAATACTAGGTGATGTTATGCCACTGTCATCCTAGAAATGGCAACAAAGAGAAAAATCCTCACCATTGACAGAACTGAACTATACTGCCTAGAATCACTCATTTACTTCCCACAGTATCCTTAAATGGGAATTAATTGTAGATAGCTAGTATGCTTGTGTGTGCGGTCTGTTACTGTATTGATAGTTGTAACATTAATATTGCCCCTTTTCCCCCTCACAGAATTTACCAGTAACAAGAATTGTAGATGAACTGATGGAAATGAAAATTTCACAAGAAACAGAGGACTATCGTTATTTTGATCCCAAACAGCTGCGAGCAACGGACAGTTCTCAGATTCCCCGAAACCGTACTCCATTCCAAGAAGCTATTGTATTTATGGTTGGCGGTGGCAACTACATCGAATATCAAAATCTTGTTGATTATACTAAGGTACGTTTAATAAGTCCATTTGCTTCCCTTCTTAAAAGAGATCAAAGAGGGCTTGTAAGATGGTGTGTGTTCATTTTAATGACATCACATGTTTGACATAATGAGAACTTCTAGAAATGCTGAGATATGGGCTATAGTGCATACTGACTTTGCTTTTGGCCACAAACAGCAGTGCAAGTGAAATGAATGGCTTCTTTGGCATTGTTTTTAGAACAACTACATGAAAGTTCCTTTAAAAGGTAAGGTAAACTTACCACTATGCTTTATTAACCCTTTAATGCCGGAATTAAATCCCACCAAGCAACACAACCTGCCAAGATTTTTTGCTGGGGATATTTAATTTTATTGCATACTCTTAGGAAAAAAAGCATATCTCATAGACTTTTCCTTCAAATTTAATGAAATAAAATTTTGCACTCTGCTTATGAATTGGTTAATCCAAGAAAAAATGTTCACCTATTTTCATAATAAATTTAGGCCTGTGAATTGCATGCATTATATAAAATGTGGTGTAAATAGTTCATTACTCACATAATTCTGGCTGCTGCAGAAGGTCTGTGGCACCTTGGATCACTGTTTTATCATGACACATACTATTCATAATGGGGTGTGATTTACATATTTACTGTGGTATGATATTCCGCGAAACAAGGCACCACGCACAGGCCCACATCACATCTGGTGCACTTATACACTGTGCCCTTTCTTTGGCCACAAGAAGAACACAGACGGCAGCTTAGTTGGGTTGTTGTTTTTGGTGGCCAGTGTTTGTTATGGCAACTTCTGCTGAGGCTTGCTGCTGCTGTTGTTGTTCCTTTTTTTCTTCTTCCTCAAAGTTGTCTTCAACTTCGCTAGCCTCAGCACCTGATTCCAAGTCGGTGTCAGCAACCGAAATATTACTGATGGCTTCCTCCTCAAGCCCCCCCAGCCATTGCTCGAGACCCACAATCATCTGCTGCATTTAGACTGTATAACTAGGCACAGTCGCAGAAACGTAATACCACTGAGATATGAACGTCTTCTACAGTGACAGCAAAGCAGATATAAAGCTACGATGTGACTACTGTACAAAATTCCAGCCCAAGATGTTACTAGATTGACGGCTGTATGTTGCATGTTACTACACCACAACCCCTACAGATTACCCCAGCACTACAAGAAGCATGTCTGTGGGCCCTCCTGTAACTGTAAACATCGATTTTTGTGGACATCTCCGATTTTTGAGCATTAGTTTTTTCTGAATTTTATGGGTACAGTATGCCACTGACAACCTTTCTGGTCAACATAGAAAGTTTACTTCGTAGGCCAGTGTTGATATTTCAATCCACAGCGAACCCCAGTGCAAGATATAAGTAAAGCTATCAGAGTCTCAACCATATTAGTCAGCTGGGACAAAATGCGCACTTACCTTGTGTTGGCTTATAAATCGGGGTTTGTGGAGGGGTTTAGGAGGTGGAGGGGGTACATTCTACTTCCATAAAGAAACCCTAACCTTCAAGGGTAATGCAGCTTAGCCACAGCCGTTTATCGAATATGAGTGAACAAAATTCCTGCAAACATCAACACACTGTTTGCGATGACTTTATAAGTCACTCGGCAATTTAAAGGGCTCACTTCACGATGTCTTTAGAAGTCGTTCAGTGTTAAAGGGTTAAGCAAAGTCCTGTGATGACTTACAGGGATGGAGATGTATCTCCATGCAATGTTAACACCTGGAGACCCACAATCCTTGTAATCCAGCCATCTTTTAACATGAGATATAAATCAGGTTTTGTCCAGAATGTAATGTTGCAGTTCTGGACTGCGAGATAGGGTTGTGTAAGTCATTTTAGTAAGGTTCTTGGCAACAGTATGTTAACCATGACACTAGATCGAGGTAAGTTGTCAACTTCACAATGCAGCCGATTTATGTCCAGGGAAAGAACTGGAACCAATTTGACAGTTGGCTGGAGGATTCTAGAGCCAGTTTGAATGTGGTTGTGAAAATCATACTGTGTCTGCCAGGAAATGAACTGCAGTTACCGAATTTATTCTCTAGTCTTTAGATTGGCTGTCTGTCCTATCTCTGGAAGTTATTTCAACAAGCTGTATTGAGATTAGTTAACACTTATAAAAATATGGCGTAAAATATTAGTAAGTATATAATAGGCTGTTCTTGGACAAATGCAAAATCCTGCAGGTTTTACCACGCATAACTGTACTCCTTACTTTGACATACAGACTGCAACATTTCTCTGCTTATTGCACACTCTCTGTCATATGTAGGGAAAAGCTGGTGGACCAACCAACAAGAGGGTGGTCTATGGAGCTTCAACATTAAATAATGCAAAACAATTCCTTAAGCAGGTAAGCATCCTATTTCGTTTAGCATATTTATATATGCATAAGGTCATGTTCTACACTTGTCTGGCGTCGATGGGGAGACATTGCTTAATACTAGATTACGAGTTACTGGAATGTAGATGGGAATTCAGATCACTGTCCTCTAAGATATGCCACTGTGTGATCTGATGACCTGTTACCCAGGAGATACAGTTGGTTCCTCCAGAACAGTGGTAATGAGCTTCCAGACTGCATGGCATCAGATACTAAAGACAATAATTTTCATAGCCAGTATATGGAGAACTTAATACTTTACAGGCATGGAATAATAATTTTTCATTTTACAGTTATAAATGTACACTTGACCTAGAAATGTTAAAATATGAATATCTATACACAAAGATTATGTCTGTTTCCATGTATGAGAAGTTCGATCGAATGCTTGTACTGTTAACACTTAAAATTTCTTTTCTGTCCTTTTCCAGCTGTCTCTGCTGGGACAAGAACTTCAATGACTTGACCATAAGTTGTGTGTAAAGATGATGTATTACTATAGGCAGACTGTATTAAAAGCAATATATACAACCCCTGAACTGTGGTAATTTCAGCTGATGCTAGGAGCTGATATCATGTTAAAATGCTGGTATCAGGAAGAAAGGTCTGTTGATTTATTTAACATTCAAGAATATTATACATGTGATTCGGAAAATGGGAAGTACTATATAATATCATTTTCTCAAGAGTAATCATGGCCTGCAATAACAGTAAAGGAGAGTTCTCCCTTTGCTTAATTAAGCATCATAACATGAAGATGTATGGTGCCATGTAGGTAGAGATCCACACACTCATCCTTGGCATTAGGTATGTGAGACATCAGCTTTACCATTAATGTATGGCCTCCTACCCACCCACAACACACATGGGACAGGAGACTGGGTGTGGCACAAGACCTACTTTTGGGTCAGTCCCTGTCAGGAATCAAACTGGTTGTGCAGCCTGTAGTGAGTCACTGTAATGAAAACAATAAGGTTCACAATGAAACTATGAAAATAAAACCTGCAAATCATTTACAGTACTTAGTTTAAGAACTGCTTCATTTTGTCTATGTGTCTGATTGTTTACTGGACTCCTGTCAGTATGCTGTGGTGGTTTTCCTTCACTCTTGTTCAGACATAGTAACCATCCATTGACTTCAGGCACAAGAATGCTCTACAGTTTGATTACTTACTGGTTTAATTAGGTGACCTCTGTAAGTATGGTGATTGGGGGTAATTGTGTCAGTAGTGCAATGTAGTAATAACTTTTATGGGCCATATAATACATTGTGTGATGGCACATGTGAATGAACAGTGTGATCAGCTGAGCACCACACTTTTTTGATACTAACACAATTATGCCCAGTGGAGTTAAAAAAAAAGTTACCAGACCAGTAGAACCTTTCCATATCCCCTGTTCCCATTCAAAAACTGTTCCCTCAAATTTAAATATGGTCACTACATCACAGTCCTACTGGGATATTTAAAAATTCCTATTTATGGACAGTAAAGATTAATGTGTATTATAGCTGGTTCAGTAAATACGTCTGAGTTTTAGTAGTCCTGTGGCTTCTGCTGATGCAGCAAAGGCCCATGTTTTAGTTAACACCCTTGCATTTACTACTGCATTTCTGCAGGCTGTTTAAATGTTGGAGGTTATGTTAGTTCTGTGTAAGACAGGTAAATGAACATGAGTTCTTGGTGGGTAAGGATTAGAAAGAGTAATGGCTTATTTTCAAGCTACTATGCTGGCCCCTGCCAAGTTTGGCACTAAATGGAGATAAGTGGTAAGCTTCTCATTCCAGTTATTTCACTGTCAGGGAATGCACCCCCCAGTACTTACTGAATAGGAGGGTGGATGGGCCTAGTATGGACACTGTGGAGAAGCAAAATATTTCTTTGCCCTGCTGGGAACAGAGCAGTTCCACAGTGTTGCACCTGTAGCCTAGTCACTTTACCTGCTGCGCTGTTTCTGGCATGTTGAAGTAGGACTGTCACCAATCATTCTAAGCAGCCACAGGGTAATAGTACTTTGAAAAATACAAAATGTCACCAAAAGATTTCAGGAAACAAAGAATAATTTAAAGAAATAGCACTTCCTAGTACATTTCTTCATCCACAACAGTAGCGAAATTGGTTGATGTTAAGCAGGACCACTGACAGATGACCAAGACAGTGCAGTCTCTGTAACATAACTTGACTCAGATCACATCACATTCATTTGGTATCGCACTAACAGGGGCACAAGTTACACATGCTTTACTTAACAACAGAAGAATGAAAAAAGTAAGTAAAAAGTTAGAAATGAATGACTAATATAGAATAGTAATATATTATTGTCCTCAAATCACAAAAATTTTCTTCAAATAATTTTACATTTGTAGAATTGTCACATATGCGTCATACGCTTGAAGATGTTATTTCAGGTGTGGTGCTTCACTGAGCTTCGTCTTGGTTTGTAGATGTTTCACCATACTGTTCAAAAATGGGCTCATTAATTCTCACAGATTCCCTGTGTAAGGTTCCTAAACGACCTTCAAAAAGAATATCGTTAATTGCTTTCCTTGCAAATATTTGTTGATCTGTTCTAAGTTTTTTAAACTCTTGTGCCCAACATTTTCCCAGAACATCAATTTCATCATTACTATGATGGTCACAGGCTATTGCCAGAAGCTGGTTTCTTCCATCACATTTGACTGCTTTGTTACTCTCTCTTGTAAGATTTTTATATTCCTCTTCATGTAGGTTGTTTGTACTCTGCTCCTGAAACAAAGTTCAAAGTGTTCTCACATAAATTTACATTAGCTGCAGCATTTGCTGCAACAAGCTAATAATTCCTTTCCAAAATATTTGTAAAATTTTTACAGGTGTCATATAATGACAAGGGATGGAGAACAGTAGTTACGGGGTTGAAAAAAATGGATTTTCTCAGCTGCACTGGGAATTTCTGAGGTGGAGTGTTTTAAAGATACATTTTATAAAAGGCTTGAAGGGATTGGGGGAGGTACAGCCAATTCCTAAAGTGACAACACAGTACAAACTAAAGAAAGTATTCCCTTCCTTTTCTTTCAGAATAATGCCATTTCTCATATCGACATCTTACTGAAACTTGATACCACAAGTTCATCATAGTGTTCAAAACTTTTTGGAATACTGGCATATTACATCTGTATAATTTTAAACACTGAAAAAGCTTCTAGTTAAAAGTACAAGGTGTGTGTCAAGCTCATTGGCTTTATGTATAATTGCTCGTCTTACCCTGCATTGTACTGAACTCTACATAATCCCACTGGTTATGTCATTATTTTTAGTGTAGATGGCACAGTATTGGACCCATCTGTATCAGTGAGAGGTGTGGGAACAAGAACGTTGGGTGGCGGGGGGGGGGGGGGGGGGGGGGGGGGGACGTTAACTTACCTTGAATGCATCTTCGTCTGCTAACCTAATGCTACAGCGTGTAGTATTGACACCAGAATATGAAGTTCTTGGTATAGTAGGATGTTTGGTTTTTAAATGCCGGGTCAGATTTCCTGTCGAACCACCCACGACACTGATTGATTTCTGGCAATGGTTGCATGAAGCCTTGTTTGGAGCATTTGATATTTCCACAAAATGATACCAAACTTCACTCCTCTTCCGTGATAAAGCCATCTGAAAATGTTACAAGAACAAGTTTAAATTATTTGAATTTGGATGTTTAGAGTATCTTATTTAAACAGGATACCTAAACAAGCACTACAATATAAACCAAAAGGACGAAGACACATAGGACGACCGAGGAAGAGATGGAGGGACCAATTTCATTTTGAGGAATTTACAAGGAACAGGAATCAAACCTAATCCTTCCTGAACATGGTGGGGATGATGATGATTATGATGAGTATCTTATTTTTCAGATATATTTAAAAAAAAAGTATTAAATAAGCAATGCACTGCACAATATATTTCGTAACTTAGGATCATGTTTCTTAACTTACCTAGAAAAATAAAATATTAGCAGATTGTGTTCATTTAAAAACACGAGTGTCCTGAAAAACAAGATTTACATATACAGCCAGGACCGGGTTTTAAATGAAAATCAGTAGGCACGATCCGGTTCGTCAATCTGGATCACACATTGCACTCACAACTTTGATGCACACATCACTACGATTAGATTTCACGGCGAAACATGTTGCCGACCGAAACGCCGAGAATAGAACATCGCCAACCTTCGAACCGGATGAAATCGTTCACCAGAAAACCCCGGCCTTTTAAATTTGTTCGCCCACGTGGCACCCCCTGAATCGTGAGAAAAAAAAGGAATAAAAAACCAATTATGACTAGGTCAGTTCCGTGGCCATAAAACGTAACTGAATGATATTATTCAGTTATAACAAATACGCAATATTTCACAATACAGAACAAAGAATGATCATGTTAACATAGGGGACACAATTTTTCCCAAGACCTACGAATTCACAATTCGTTCACTACCACCTCGACAACAATAATATTTATGACGGATCATAATATTGTAATTATCATGCAGGATATCTGTGCTATTTATATCCAGAACTAAATGTCCTAATTTTCAAAACGAAAAGAACTGTTGTGAAAAATCAGTCACAGCTGCATGATCATTGCACTGAGTTTTCTCCTACGAATGCTTGCTTTTGCGTTCTTTAATAATGGGTCTCTTTGAAGTCGTGAAATGATTATTCTAATCAACAACGAATGCTAAACTTGCCGAACGCGTACACCTGACTTCAAAGTTTTTCTGACCGTTCTGATTCTCTTCTGTCGGTAGTACTTAGTGAGGGACATGGGAAAAGGAGAGCAGAAAGAGGCCATTTGTATCTTAAAAATGTTTGATCTTCAGTGTCATGGATTAAGCATATTCTTCCAGCCTCCTCCATTCTATCACCTATCGTGCTCGCTACGTTACGATCTGTTTCATTTCGTAAATGCAATTTATATTGGCATTACTGATGGTTTGATAATGGCGTAGCCAAGGTTATCTGTGGAGCAAAGCAAGACAGTCTGGAACTGATCTGTGGTCAGGAACTGCTTGCGTCAAATACAGGAGTTGGTAATCTGGGTGCTGCTGTCTTGGCGTTTGACGACGTTGTTTGTGCAAACCTAATAAATGATGTATATTACGGTACACGGTGTACACATACTAAGCCTCATGTTAAGTCGGGTTTGCAGTGACTTGGCGATTATACTGTATTGCGGTGTGGGTGTCCATTCTGTTCGTATTTAGTTTTTCTGAGAGGAGGTGAAAATGAGCTGTTGAGGTAAGGTATGTATGTATAATAGGACTGTTAATATTTTAAGGTATTTACGTGTTAAGAGCACTGTAGTGTATTAGAGCGCCGTCACTGATCGTAGTATCGTTGAGGGACACCTATTTGTAAATTGGAGGATGATGTTAATGTGGTATTATTTTCTGCAATAATACACATTGCCAATTTCCACTTAGATTTAGTATGGTAACTATCATACAGGAACTGCTGTTTTGGGTTTATGGCTTGCGATGTTACACCACACGTGCATGTAGTGCACAAACTGCAGTGTTGTAGTTAAAGGCGTGCCATATGCTAACAATGTAGCGGTCATGGATCTGCACAAGGGATAGCTGCTGCGTCTCGAACAGGCGACGTGCAGGTGTACTTTGAGGAGATGGCTCTTAACACTGTGACTGTGTTACGTGGCTGACACTAGATGATCTGTGGCTGGCCAAATGGGACTACTCAGCTTCAGGATTTCTTCAAGCATATCGGCAGTTTGAGACTGACCATGGAAGTGGAAACAAATAATATAATACCATTTTTGGACTTTCCTGTCCACTAGAAAGGACCTGCACTTATCACCAAGGTTTACAGAAAACCAGACCATATTGGCTGTTACCACAACTATTGTTCTAACTCTCCATCACATGTCAAAAAGGGAATCACTGATAGCTTTTTGTAACAGAGCCTTCATCATACTAGTATGTAAAGAGAAACGAGATCTAGCAGAAAAAATGGACAACCTCAAACGGTATCTGCAGCTCGGTGATTATCCCTTACACTTCATCAGTTCACCTCTCAATCCTACCATAGAAATTATTTGTCCAAAAAATCAAGGGAAGTCACTTGCATCGGCATTTTTACCTTCTGTAAATAGTGTCTCTGAGAAGTTTAAATGCGTTGGGAATTGATATAATATAAGGACATACCCTCAGTTCACTTATGAGAACTAAATCACAAGGAGATCCTTAACAGACAATATGTGGCAGAAATTGTGTTGGGAAAACAGGTAGGCCATTACTTGTACAGCTCCGGGCATATACACAGTATAAGCCTGGAAAACGCAAATCAGCCAACCCAGTTTGGAAATCTCTCTTATTTGGGTCCCCCACTGTTCCCTAAGGAGATTAACAAATATCACTTGTACACATATATTGTCCAACACACTCAGGTAGTAGTTCTAGGAAGGGATCACAGGTGGCACTAAGGGTGTTTAAAACCAACACCTAGAGCAACTGACTTCGTCTACAAAATTTGAAGACTTTAATCAAGAGGGACCTGGAAAAAAATACACTTCTCTACAGCAAGAAGCAAAGACAGAGTATTTGTCCAACAGGCAGTGAAATTCAGTGTTTGGCAACATAACAATGCTCCATTTTCCACTTCTATGAAGAACAGTTATAACTAAAATGACATGACAACCAGGACTGCCAGCACAGTGCTGTATGACCAGTGATGTATTTGGTGTACCTGATGTTCATTGAGATTTGCATAGCCATATTTTCTGAATGGTTATTGAAATGTGGTGTATTTACGAATTTGACCCTAATCTGTGTCTTATCACAGTGTAAATAATTATTATATTATAACATTTGTTTTGGAAGCAAGCCTGAAGACAGGGACCAGTCCTGCCCCTGAAATGTTGTAGTATGTTAAATTTCAATACATATGATGGCAAAAGTCTGTAAAGTCAGTGACTTCAGATGACATCTCTTCAGGATCATTTAATTTTCTTGTGTGATGTGATTGTGTCTCACCTGCAGATCTCAGATAAAAGCTGTCTGCTTGAGAAAAAGGCTGCAGATTCAGGATTTAAGGGAAAGAAATATTGATGTTGGCATGTCTTCATCTTCTGACATTTGGCCTGGACTGTAAGTTAGTGAAGATGTAATAAAAGCATTACACTTGCCATGTGAGACTTCAGAAGCTCTGTGACTGATGTATCTAAACATGGGTCCAGGATGGGGTATACTTCTCACAGGAAAGGGCAAGTGGTTCCTGGAGGCATGTCACTTCCAGAGCACCAGTGTGTGAGACTTCGACAAGGCGTATATATTGATATTGAACATCCCTTTCCCATTGGGATTGGTAGTGGAAATCAATTTGCAAATTACAATTTATATTTTTATTTTTGCACAGAAACTCCACAAATATGGTGGCATCACTTTCATGACTAGTGCAGAGAGAACCTGTATATGTCATGGCACTTGGTTATCTGGAGTAATGTTGTAATGACCAAGCTTTGGCCTAGGGTGTATGTATGTGTAAATTATTTCTTGTTTCACTTTATATACATAAAAATACTGGGATACATATCTGAAGACTGTTACTGCATTTTGATATGTAATGCACAGAATACGTTTTATTTTGCACTGAAAAAAATCATGGACCCCCCCCCAACATAATATTGCTTGGAACTCTTTAAAATATTTGGAATGCATTCATAAAAATGTTAGTACATTAGCTCACAGTATTCTGTGTTGTAACCATTTTGTCTTGTAGATATCCTGAGGGTTCTGTTTGTGGTGAATTTCAGAGCCCATGTGGTCGATTTATTGTTTCTTGTAAAACATGTCACCATGCAGTTTATTAATTATAAGATACAACAGATTCTACATTTAAGACGCTTCATATTGATTGTTATTATGTTTGAATATATTTAGATAATAAAGGATTGACCATGTTTTAGGATTCTGACTTTTATTGGCATTATAATATTGCAACTCTGCAATTCCCTTTTATTTTGAACTGGCCTGTAGCAGCCATGTCCAGGTCTCTGTACAAACTTCTGTTGTGCTTTTCTGTTATCAGTTATTAGTAGAAATCAGCCATAGTAGGGTCACTGCTGATCTATAAAGATGAAGCCCCAGGTTCATACCATAATAAATAAACAAACTTCCTCACATGTTTGAATTGGGAGATTAGATGATGGGAAGTATTCCATCATCTGCAGTTTTGAACACAGACACTAACTAACCTGTGTAATGTTGTTACATTCATGCAGTACTACGCTGTACTACTCTCAACAGAATGTGACTCATTGTCATAACGGTGCTGATTTTGAGGAACAGATGGCACCTGGAGTGAAATTCATTAAGCTGAAATGAAAGTTACCTTGATGAATATACTGTATGCTGATAACACTAAATCTGAGATAAAACCCTGCCAAGCCCACACTCTCTTCGGAATTCTGCCTGTGTATGACCTTTCATTGGAGATCTCGGTATGTCAACATAAGTATATTCTTCAGTAATTCTGTTTATTTTAACCCTTTCCCTTACAATCACTTCATCTTCTTCCAGCAGCAAATTATTAGGTCTTCTGATGGAAGGACAGCTGTCTGCCAGGCAGTTTTTCTCTTCCGTAAGTCATTGGACTGAGAATAAAGTTGTCATGTTATGTCTACATTACTCATGTTCTTAGAACAGAAATATATCTATGAAACAAAATGAGTGCAACCTTTTATTTCTAAGGTTACTAAGGCACATCTCATTCTGTTTAACGTAGGGTATTTGTAACTTCCACAGCCTGGTACAATAATGAACACAAGTTATAATAATTTCCAATTTTAATGGTTGCATTACTGAGTATATTTACATTAACAATATGTTAATAATTACATACGTACAGAATCTGATTTATGACATTTCCCATACAGAATGCTGGGTAATAACATACTTTGGCCCTCTATCTGTGCTGCACGTACAGAAAGAGTACTTTCAGTGAAGGAAAACTGCTTTGGGCAAAAGAAAACGAACAGGCTGTTTTCATTAGCCAGCTTAAATTCTTATCAGGGTGTCATATGGTGGTATGCAAGATATGACAAGTTGCATGTACAAATTATTAGAAATGATACACATTAACGTGCTGATTGCCATGGAGGACATGGGCACCTGTGTAGAACATTTACCTCGCTACCACAAAGGACACTGATGACTGCTCTGAGAGTACTGCCATGTGTTTGCTACCTATGTGCAAGCTTTAATGGAATGTGTCTGGTAGGACTTGAGCATAAAGTGGTTTGGGAAAAAAAGGTAAACATTCATGGTGGCAATCAGCATGTTAATATACTGTATGAACTGATCAGGGAATAGTACAGTTGTACCAGTTTACAAAACCATCTAAGCAGTCCTTTCGAGTAGCCAGTTTATATCTTGAATCATCTGTCCTCTATTAAACATGTCTTAATTATGGCCACAATGACATCCTTCCAAAATTCTTCTCACCTTGCCACTGACACTATCCTATCTCATTTAACACTTTAACCCCTGTACAAATCAGTCATTTAATAAGCCTAGTTTGATGAGATCAGTCCCTGCACTGACAAATTATGAACATGTTCATGTGCGCTGGAAGAAACCATCTTTTATCACAACAAACAAGACAGACAATGTACATATAATATACCATTGAGGCGTGTTCACACAACCATTGTTGCAGTGGAAAAGCAATGAGTATTATGTAATCTGATTGATATTTATAGCCTTAGTTATCCAGGATGCAATGCACATGTGCCATATTGTCATCTGTGACCTGTCTGGCTCTACAATATTTTTCCACATTATCTCATAGACAGCAGCACGATTTTTTGGACAGAGTTTTGATTTTTACTACAACTCTTGTCTGAAATATTTCTCATTCTAAGAAAAACTGAGCGAGATATGATCATAAATGTACATTAGTCTTAACGTAAAGTACCCATTATTATTGTCAGATTTTAATTAAACTTGAATTTTCTTGACAAATTTTTAAAAAATAAATTTCATGAAAATCTGTCCAGTGGGTGCCAAGTTGTTCCATGCACATAGACAGACAGACATGATGAAACTAATAGTTGCTCTTTGCAAGTTTGTGAACATGCCTAAAAGTGGTTCATTATTTTCACTTTCCAAAACTGTCTTTTCATGTTTGCATGAGATCAAATCCATTGCAGTAGATTTCTACAAACTTACATTACATATTCGAAAGCATAATGGCAAAATAAAGGAAAGTAATTGGACCTTCAAAAGTATAAGCGTAACAGTATGTAAATATGGCAGAGCACTGTCTCTACCAAGTGTATACATTGGCTATAGGAGCAATGCAACTACACAGTCCTATTGAGCATCATACTTAGGCATCCCATGAGCTATGTTCTGATTTGGCTAGCACAATTCACAGTAGTGGTTCCCTTACTGTAGTCATTTCCCAGAAAAGTACAATCAGTTTTATGAAAGCCGTAATCAATTTATGACACTGAACCTTTATTGTATGGCATAAAGGATTTTAAATACCAGTGCTAGTATTAAAAAAAATGGAACGCTTTGCCGGGCCAATACAGGTTAATCTGAACTAATGCTATTAACATTGACGGAATGATATGATTACCATACTGGAAGACTTCTGCTGGTATGGGCAAATATGTTCGCCCACATCCGTGCACTTAACGCACTTCTGCTTCTGTGATGGTCTCTGGATTCTCAATATCAGCCTTACTCTGGATGAGCTGCAGTTCCATCAGTGCGAAACCTGGGTTAGCAGGTTTACTTCTTTCTGTACATCAAAAGAAATAGAATCACTTCAGAGCAGAAACGTCCATCTCATGCCTGCCAGCAGATCCCATTTTCCTTGACTCCCAGTCGTAAGGAAGGATGTCCATAATGTATGTGTCTCCTAATTACCAATTGGCAAGTGCACATATTACTTGGAAGCTGTGTTGTGTTCCTGGAGGTCACTGTAATATTGTGTACCTTACATAATACCCTGGATGTAACCCACACCCTGGCTGCCATGATTACTAATGACAAAACATCTGGGTTGCCATGCTTAGTAGTTACATTACACACATGTTGCCATGTTTATGGTAGGGGTTGAGAGAGACTGTGTTCTGTGTGAGGTACATGCTGAGGCAATTTATAATTGGGACAGTGAAGTATAAGCTGAGGCTCAAGAACAATATAACACTGTGTCGCTAGCAACATGTTGCCCCTGATCTGTGGGTTCAGCGGGCCTGGTATACTACATTGTAGCACAATGAAATGGCAGCACTTGGATACAAGAAGTTAATGCTTGAGTTGCTGTAACAGTAAAGAAATGACCAATGAGAGAGGCTGTGGAGTAGTGAATATATCACAGCCTGTCATATGGTGGGCACATGGCTAGTATATATGTATGAGGGTGGTCTGAAAAGTTCTCGGCCTAACAATGAAAAAACGAATTTATAATTTCAAAATTATTATTATTTTTCAACATAATCTCCCTTAAGACTAATACATTTATTCCAGCCATGCTCCAGCACCATTATCCCATCCCTGTAGTGGTTCTTCGTAAGATCTGCAAAATACCCCTCTAAAGCTGCAGTCACCTCGTGATTCGAAGAAAAACGCTGACCAGCAAGGAAGAGTTTGAGTTTTGGGAAGAGGTAGAAGTCAGAGGGAGCCAAGTCTGGGGAATAGGGTGGATGTTCCAACAATTCATAGTGCAGATCCCTTAATTTTCCCATTGCCAAAACACTTTTGTGGGCGGGTGCATTGTCCTGATGAAAGATGAATTTTTTCTTTTGCAAACTGGGTCTTTACCCACAAATTTTTTTGTCTAGTCTGGTTAAAAGATTGGAATAATATTCCCCAGTTATTGTTTTACCATTTTCAAGATAATCAATAAAAAAAATGCCTTCAGCATCCCAAAACACCGATGCTATGACCTTTCCTGCTGATGGAACCGACCTTGTCTTCTTTGGCGCTGAACAGCTGGCTTCTGTCCACTGTTTTGACTGCTGTTTGGATTCTGGTGTGTAATGGTGAATCCAAGTCTCATCCATAGTAATAAATTGACGCACAAAATCAGTTTTCTTTTTGTTAAAACGCTCCAAGCACTGTTCAGAGATTTTCATGCAAGTGTGTTTTTGATCTGCTGTGAGCAAGCGCAGCACCCATCTTGCGCAAAGCTTTTTCATATCCAATTCTTCATGCAAAATATATCCTACACGTTCTTTTGAAATGCCTATAGTCTCAGCAAGTTCACGCACTTTCATCCGCCGGTCATCCAATACCATATCGTGCACTTGTTCAATGATTTCTGGTGGTGTTGCACTTTTTGGACATCCTTCACATGGATCATCTTCAAGGCTGGTACGGCCACATTTAAACTTGGCAGCCCATCTCTTAATTGTTGAAAACGAAGGAGAAGAGTCCCCTTAAACTTTTATGAACTTCGAATGAATTTCATTTGGCGTTAAACCTTTTTTACAAAAAAATTTATAACTGCACGATACTCAATTTTATACACTTTAAGGGATACAGACAACACTCCTGCTTCAGATAGCTGTATAAAACAAACTACTTGATAGAATGACTTGCAATTTCACATGGATGCTTATGACATGCACCAAATTAGGAAAAAAAATCTTGTTGATATTGTTGCCATCTATGGTCGAGGCAGAGAACTTTTCAGACCACCCATGTATGTATATATGTAGGCATGCAATGTATTTAAATTACCACCTTCAACAGTGCCTTCAGCTTGTAACAGTACTGAATGTTATGTTTCCCCTGCACCTGAACAAGCAGTCATGAGGTGAGCAAAGGACCTGGAGATAAGGCTGTATGCTCTGCCCTCTCTGAACACATAAAGAGAAAGCCCTCTGTCACCACTGGTTAGGAACCTGATTTAGCCATACTTCTTATCAAGATGCAGTGAAGAGAAAAATGCTATCCTTATGGGATTCAAAGTAGAATTGATCAGCCCCTGTATTGTCTCCAATGTATAATACTGAAATTTTGTACCATGATAGGTCTTCAAATCTGACTGTTAACCCTTATCCTGCTAATGTGGAGAATATGGTGAGCTCCTAATAATGCCAGTAAATGGCAGATGGGATTTAATTTGGTGTTTAAAGGGTTAAATGGTGAATAATTTGGTAGCTATGTGACACATAGGGTTAGTTTGTTGATAATTGTAAACCATTACAGCCAGACAGTGAGTGGATGCACATACAGTCCAAAATGTGGACTGGATTTATATCATTCAGGAAAGGGACAATGGCAAGCCCTTGTGACCACAGTAATTTGAACCTTCGGGTTCCACAACAGGCACGGTATTTCTTGAACAGTTGAGCAACCATTTATATATCAAGGACTCCAGTGTGGGCAGTTACTGAGTGATTAGCGTGTGATTGAAAAATATTTACAAAAGAAAAACAGTTAATCTGGTGGAAAGAATGCAACAAATGTAATGCATGCAAAAATCAGAGTCATATAGTCAATCAAAATCTGTTGACACAGATGAGTACATGTATTGTGAATTGTTATGTTACACAGAAAGGATATCTAACAATGTAGGACTGTGTTTAAAATACACTACCTGTGGCATAGTGGAGTGTTCTTTTGAGAACAGCTTGTAGTGTGGCAATTACTTTCTCGAGTGATAGTTTCAGCTGGTTATTGGTACGCCACATCCATGCAAGCAGCAAAGCCGCAAACAAATCACCTGTTCCGGTGAATATACCTGGCAACTTCGGAATATGAATGGTTAACTCTGTCTTCTGGTCACCTGTTTGACAATTACAAGTAGACTAGTAATTTGAGGTAGTTCTGACTATACTTCTTTAAATGCAGTTGCCTAGTTGTGCAGTATGCTATTCCAACAGGGCACAGAGTGTCCAATCAGAGGCACAGAATGCCAATAAGGATCTTTTGATTAAAGGACTGCCAGGTGTTTCAACACACAGGCCCAAGCATGGCCTGATGACAGAAAAGTTGAATAAAGTGCGAAGCAAGTCTGATTTTGGTCGTCTTTCATGTTTTTCTCACACTAGGCTACAGACAAAAAGTCCTGGCATGACATTTTCCGTCTTTAGTTGAGTACAGTGGTACTACTGGTAATGTATCTAAACATCACAGTAGGGTTTGGAGTGCTAACTTCATTTTCCACAGCCTGGAAAATTGTTTTGTTGCTTTTCTGCAATAAATGAATGACAGTACTGCGACCATAAGCTGTGTTACCAGACTCTGCTTACCTTGGATTATTATGCCCGCTTTATGTGTTGATGTAAGTGCGTATGCAGTGCATAGTGACTGTTGAGGGAGGAGGTTGGCTTATCAGAGGCTGAAGAGACTTTTGTCAGAAACTGGGTTGAAAGTGGAATGTTAACATATAATCCACATATTTTCTGGGGTTTCAAATCCATTTGTCATGCAGTACTAAGTAGTTCATTTTTAAAATTATTTACTCTGTGTGTTTGAATCAATATTTTAATTTTATATACAAACTCAATGCACCTACAATATATGTGAAGTTATAGTCACTACACTCTGACATGTTCTGGCATGACAGTGGTGCCATCTTGCATTATAATGAAATTCATATATTTTTTCCATATAAAAAGTGGCATTAACTGCAGAGTTCATTGAAGTAATCTATTTTACTGTAGATGGCTTTAAGCTTGGTGTGCTCCTTGGAGAAGGCACTATCATGCCAAAATATGCTCTTATGAATTGACTCTAATATCTTGTATATTTTAAGTGCATTTAGTTGGTATATCAAACAAAAATAGCATTTCATGTTTTATGCTGGCTATTGCAGTAGAATATATCTTAAAAATACAGAGTTACTTTTTCTTGCTATCCTCAAGATTCAGTAAAGATTTGTGCTGTCTATAAATGTCATCCAGATAGAAATTTGGGATATTACATCATACAGTCACATAGATTGCGACTGGGCACTGAGGTCTAAGCTGCCTTTATCTTCTGAGTCTTTGGTGTGACATCATATCCCAGAAGAGTGTAATCTAAGGAAAATTTGTTATTTTCATTTTCCCAACTGCCATAATTTTAAAGCCAAAAGTTAACTTAGTCTTCTGACCTCATTCTTTGTTCAACCTGCTTTTATGTCTGGCAAAACAAAGGGACAGGAGGTCAATGATACCAGAAAATATGAAATAAAATATTTACCACTCTTGCTGCTGGCCAATGCTAGAAGATTCTCATCATTCCCCAGGTCTGTGGATGAAAGGACTACAGTACGACAGCCTTTCTTATGGAAGTGCTCAACAGCTTGCCATGCATCATCTGCTGATTTAATTTGCTTCCCAGTCAACAATCTATGACAGCAGTTCAAGGTGGTGAAGTATGTGTCATTGAGTTAAAGGAAACACATCTGAGCAACAGGCATGGCAACATACAGTGGAAGGGAACGTATTGTATCCACACATTCTTAACCTCAGCATAAATGGGAGTTACTAATTAGTATCATGGCTTGTGGAACTCAGAGCCATTCTGAGTGAGGTAGTTACAGATTTCGTGTAGGTGCTGTCATGAATTCAATCCAGGCTTTCAGCTTGCTGCCATTCACTGCCATGATGGACATGTTAGTATGTATATCAGTGTATGGAACAGTTTCCAAAATTGTGCTCAAATTCAGCTGTACGCAGTATTAATGAGTAAGTATCATTTAATAATAATGAAGCTGGTATAACATTCAAACACTCTGAAATACATATAATTAATATTTTTGTACTGTATATTCTGTACTTTTATGATACTTCACATCCTGTTTTCAATTTGACTAAATTTTTGATCCATGGACTGTCACACACACACACACAAACACACACAGTGCGTATGTGTGTGCATGTGTGCACTTTACCGTGCAAAACTAGGCAATCATATCCAGACGAACTGTCCCTCAAGCAATCCAAACTAGTAAGGTTTTATTTTAATGACATTAACTATTGTAGTAAAGGTAAAGGTCACCCCATAACATACCGTTACTGACACAGAGGGGAAGCAGAGGTGTAGCTCTACTCACTTTTAACCTTGGTGCTACATGGGGGTTGGTCAACACCACACCCAGGCATCTTTACCACCAGGAAAGAGCCCTGGTACCCATTGTGGAGGAGGTAAGGTGGGCCTCAGGCCTGGTCTGGACAGGTACAGAGAATAGAAAATTTCTTTCTCCAGTGGGGTTCAAACTCCAGACCATACAGCCCACAGCAAATGAATATACCAACTACACTATCCTGGCCCAGTAGAAGTGGTGGTGGTGGTGGTGGTGGTAGTGGTAGTGGTAGTAGTAGTAGTATTAGTAGTATTAGTAGTAGTAGTAGTATGTCCAGTTTGCAAACTAGAAAAAAATTGGGAATTTTGTGTTACTACCCATGTACTTGGGGCATGTGGTGGTGCAGTTGGTTGAGGCACTGTGCTGCAAGCCAGAAGGTCGCGGGTTCGATTCCTAGTGGTGTAAATGGAATTTTTCATTGACATAATCCTTCTGGCTGCACTATGGCCCTGGGGTTGACTCAGCCTCTAACAGAAATGAGTACCAGGAATATTTCCTGGGGGTAAAGGCAGCTGGTGTGTAGGGCTGACAAACTTACCACCTTCATGTGCCGACTGTCTTGAAATCTGGGAGCCTCAGCCTCCTGGAACCCTCAGGGCCTGCCCAGGCCTGTACAGGGATTGCTTTACCTTTTACCCATATACTTACTCAGCTTCAAACTGATTGGGCGTAATGATATCTGCAAGGGGCAAGATTGTGTTCTTGTATATTTCCAGTAGTTCTTCAGGCACATACATTTTGCCATTATCTCCCATCACCGGATCACATACTGTAAAACAGTTGTATATGCATGAGAAAAAGGTATGAACTTTCATCACTGGGAGTAGGCGATTTTATATCCCCTGGTACTACAAGACTGACAGCTGGATTTTAACTTGGTGATAAATGTAGTAATACTGCAACATGCAAAGCTTGGCCAGCTGGACCACAAATAGAGAGCATTCTGAGACTGCAAAGGATTAGTCTTTTTTGTGCTGCTGGTAAATATGTTATAAATACATCATAACATGTCACACATATCAATTTCTGATCAACATTTCTGCCCATCTGCCTTGTTATTTTCTTGAAGAAATTCACGCTTTATCACCATACTTCTCAAAGGTCTGTCATAGATACAGCTGAATGGTATTTATTGAGGAATTCATAGAATTTTTTTAGGTGAATGTTTTGAACCTGTTAAGTCAGTCATTGAATGAAATGTCTCCCACTGCATTGGTTAAGTTCAGTGTGAGATCACTATAATCATCATTTGGAAAAAATGGAAGTAACTGCTCATCACAGTTTCATGTTAATATTCCTGTTATTTGCTGAAGGACTGAGGATAACCACGAAGAACTCACATATGATCTAAAGCATTCACGGTGACAAGTAAAACTTTCTCAGGCTAACGCAGCTGTGTCATCTGATTGAACAGAGTGAACCAATGTTTTGAGGTAGCTCTTGAAATGCTTGTTCGCTTGCAGTTTAAACGCTTTACCTGGCTACTAGCCCAAGAATGTTTCATTTGCCTAAACAATTTGTTAGTAGTCATTCCTCTGCAAGAAATAGGAACAGGGTAACTTTCAAAAGAAAATCTGCAATAAATACTACAGGAGAAAATGAGAGAATTCATTCTACTGGAATTCTAAATACATACACACATAAAATTAAGTAATTTAATTATAAGTGGAGATATCACAGCTCTAGAGGTTAGATTTTGGCTTCTCAGTGCAGAGGCCTGGATTCAATCTTAGTGCAGGCTCCAAGTACTTCAGATTTCCCATCCAATACCACTCCACTATTAATATTTGACCATCATTGTGGCAACTGATTCATTACCACAACTTCAATCCTTGGTTTACATGTCACAGTTGGGTTGAGAGAAAAAAATTATGTTTTTCTTTAGATATTACACTTGTTTTAATTTGCCAACTACAGGGTGACCGACGGGAGTCGGACGGTTTTAAAAAAAAAAGTACTTGGTAGATTTTCAACTTGAAATGGATTTATTTTTACAAAATTAAAGGTCAAGACATGCCATTTGAGTTAGGTATTCAAGTATGAAAAATAATGTCATTTAGGTGATGACCATCCTCTTGAATGCAGTTTTCAATCCTCCGCTTGAAACTGCGTTTCGGCGATGTGCCATGGCCCCCAAGGTCACCTGACTTGTCATAATGTGATTTCTTCCTCTGGGGGTACCTGAAGGGCCGTGTGTACACTCACAAACCCCGTAATTTGAATAAGTTTAAGGATGCCATCCGGCAAGAAGTGCTCACAATCGATCAACAGCTGTTGGCCCGAGTCATGGACGATTTCAAGCGGAGGATTGAAAACTGCATTCAAGAGGATGGTCATCACCTAAATGACATTTTTCATACTTGAATACCTAACTCGAATGGCATGTCTTGACCTTTAATTCTGTAAAAATAAATCCATTTCAAGTTGAAAATCTACTGAGTACTTTTTTTTTGAAAACCGTCTGACTCCCGTCAGTCACCCTGTATAAATCCAGACTTACCATACACAAGATCTGGGTTAACTTCACGCAGCTGTTTCACCACATGCGCAATATATTTCAGGAAGCCAGCAGACCCAATGTAGCCTGTTAGCAGATGTGTGTAATAATCTAATCCATTGTGATGCAGTCCATCAATGAGGCCTTCTGTATCATCAAATCAATTACAATCAGGTTATGTACACACAGTATGAGACTCCTAAATTATGTTATCTAAAGTGGTTTAACCATAAAACATATATGCACAAAAAAAAAGTGATGGCATTAGCCTGGCAGACACTTATCAAAGTTTCAGAGGAACCTACTATTCCCATCTTCCGTATTTCTCTTACCCTGATGATGAAGGCACTAGGCTCCTCTGAAATGTTGGTCAATTTTTATGCAACTATGATGTCATACCCCAGAAGACAGAATTGTTGATGGACACCATCATGAGAACCCCAAATCTCATAAAGTGCTCTAAGACATGGAAGCTAGGATTTAACATAACTATGAAACTGTCAGTTTGCAAAAAGTCAAAAAGTGTACCAGGCCTTTCCGTTTGCTAAAAAAAGGGGGGGG
>Ga0268261_10000207_pt1 | contig 36433 bp, 30 predicted proteins | sample TergutNc150P1_FD_190353 | JGI IMG/M metagenome (GOLD analysis project Ga0268261, IMG submission 190353) | Nasutitermes corniger P1 segment gut microbial community from laboratory colony in Florida, USA - Nc150 P1 (SPAdes) (version 2) | ecosystem: Host-associated > Arthropoda: Insects >... | reverse complement strand
TATATATTTTTTGTATATAACATCTATTTATTCTTTGAAGTTAGAATTATGCATTTGAAAAAGCTACAGTATTTTGGTTTACTGCTATCCTTGATATGACTCCCCAAATTGTGGTGAACAGACAGTGCTATATCAGGGGTTGACTGTGTAATAATTAATACTAATCTGACATTTCGTCATGAGATTTACATGATGCATAATTAAGGAAAATTAAAAAAAAACATGCAGTCATATGTCGTATACAGATTATGGCTAGGGATATAAAATTTGGTATGTAGATGGCTTATGAATCTACATACAAATTGTGTATGAAATATTGTTTATAGATCAGCTGTTATGAAATTTTTCAGTGAGAATTTGAGGCTATGCAAGACTGATAAGTTTAACAAAATCAGTGTAGATGTATAAATACTTTCTGCCAAGGAATATAACAACAGGCACTAATAATGGCAATAATATTCTTTAATATATACATTTGTGAGTGTAAGTACATGTGTGACCACAGTGGATTAAGTAGTATGGCTATCTAAGAAAGATCCAGGATGCGAAGATAAAAATGTGCCTTGCTGTTCAGTTATACTTGCATTTCCTGTCTTATTTTATGCGTGAGTGATTAGTAGGGCCTCATCTCGTATCTCATTTTTTAAACATGTAATATATAATTGAGTACAGTTTGCATCAGAATGCAAGCCAGCAAATAGTAATTCACATTTGTCAAACTTTGATCTTAGTTATTTATCAAAAAACAAATGTTTTGAGTTGTCTAGGAAAAAACATAATAACAGGTAATAAATATAATAATAACAGGTAAAAAACATAATAATTGGTAATACTGTTAGGCTTTAAACAGTTTGGCACCATCGGACCAGTGACAAAAATTTGAGGTTTTAAACCTCAAATTTTTGTCACTGGCAGGGTTGAAATTTCATGCCTTTCTATCACTAGCAACTTCATTCATATTCAGTATTTTTGTTGCAATGTGATGGGTATAAATTTTCAAAATACAAGTGTGAAATGCCCCCCCCCCCCCCAAAAAAAAAAAAAAAAAATAAAACCAGAACTTGCCATCATGAAAATGGAAAATGGTAAACTGAGATCGCATGAAATGGTGATGAGTTGATTTGCTGCCCTTCTGTATCATTTGGTTGATGGTGCTGCTATGGCATTTTTTGTTGTTTTGTTTTGTTGACTGAAGCTCACACATGAATGTGTACTAGTTTTAATGCTTCAGTATTGAGAGTGACACTTTATCATTATGGAAAATTGCAGTGATACTCTAATTGGAAATTATTTGACATTAGTAACCAAGGGTCTGTAATATAGGTATGACTGAACTTCATTAAAACTTACACAAAATCCTACGTTTAAAGCTGGGGAACATTGTTCCCTTAACATTATATGGTATTTTGAATTAACAGATTTCTAATTAACATGTATGTACTATATTCTGGAATTCTTATTGCAGACACAGCACTCAATAGACAAGCTGCTAGAGTGGGAGAACAGTCATCTGTACCACAAGCTAGGACTACACTGGCGACTTGCAAAGCAGCGGTGTGATTCCTCCTCAATGATGGAATATGTATGTTGAAGTATCTTTATATAGAGTGGTCATACTCATGTGTGGCTACTGTTATGATTAATACACAGAACAATATATAACTAGATTTAGTTTGTAACAAAATCACTGCTACTTATGCATTTTTTCAGGTTCTCCTCATTGAGTTCATTCCAAAGATTCCGATCTACAGGCCTGACTAAATACATGTCAGCTTGTTGACTGCAGCACCCAAAGCAATGTAAAGTGCACCTCAGTGAATATCATGCTCATGATAATTCACACATACAGCATATATAGCAATTGTGATATACTGGTGGCAAATTGACTGGATAGGACACTCCTGTGACATGCATATGCAAAGGAAGTCAAGAGTATAATTACACATGCTACATTTTGAGCACACCACTACTTCATGTTATGTTGTGCATGCTAACATAAAGTAGCACTCAAATGCGGCTTCTAACTTTGTTACTAATACAGCTGTTTATTTTGTAAAACGTGGAGTTTCCCGTTTAAGGTAGAATATATTTTATTGTTGCTTGAATTTTTAAGGTGGAAAGTGTACAAATATTTCTCTCTGAATCTATTGCAAATATCATATACTCCATTTACAAGCGTGTTTTAATGAATGGTTTATAGTTACAAACTACGGACTGTTAGTCTGAAAGCCGAGTCTGAATGGACATAGATTAGATGACTGTATTGCAAGAATTCCCTCTGTTGCCAAAGTGATATTTGTTGCTCTTGTGGCAGGAGAGTATTGCATAAACCACTCTATTTGTTTGAACAATTTTATTTTGGTAAGGGAAGTTAATTTTCCAAAAGTACTGGGCATATATTAAAGATGATGTTTCATTGTTGGTCTATACTGTTGGATGTTCAAGGGATGTTCATTGTTAGGGTCAGTTGCATTGTTTACAATTTTAAGTAGTTGTTTAGGTATTTTCCTAAAGTCACTAGCTAGTGAGTCTTGGATTTGTTTCTGGTTAGAATAGCATGGTTAGTGATTCATTTCTTGTTGGTATTGGAAATAAGTGAGCATACCTTCCAAATGGAATAATGTACGGTGAAACTAGCTTAAGACATCTCCAGTTAAGAAACTTTTCTGCAAAAAACACAGGATAATTTAGCACAAAAATTCACCCATATGATTAACATACGTGTTACCCCCCCCAATCACTATGTAAGAAACTTTCCCACTTAAGAAGTACAGTTTATAATGAAACATATTTGTTACCCATTTCATACATTTTCAAAATCTTAAACAATTTCCCTGAGTTTACATTTATTCATTCTGTTCCCAACAAGACTGTGAGTTCATACAGGATATTTTCTATGGCACACAAGTTTCACATGGCTGCATGATACAATCTCACGGCACTTGGTTGTAGGGCTAAATTCACATATTTCTTGTGCAGTGTAGGTACTGCAATCAGTCATTCCCCACCACTTTGTCTTTGTCTCTTTTCCATCACCATAGTTGCTTCATCTATCATCATTTTTCTTCTAACCACACAGCTGTTAATGGTGGTTAGTAATTTACATGTCTGGAAAGTATTTTTTCCTCACGTCGACAGCATGGCAGAGTAGCACTGAAGGATGGGTTTGCGCATGGCCCAGCAACAGTGTGCTTTTGCCAACTCAAATAGTAACTGGAGCAAGTTGCTTCCACAAGTATTAGTTTAATCTTTATCGTACGGCATTTAAATTCAGTTTTTGTGCTCAGGGTACTGAATTTTCTCTGTGACGACCCTTTAAATTGTTGTGCGTGTTTGACAATAAATGTTTATAAATTATGAACCGAAGGTGATGAAATGATGAAATAATCTGCACTGTGTTGCAAATAAATCAGAGATATTTTAGTTTAAAAAAAGATTCCATAGAAATTTTTAGTGCCTACATGCAGGAAGTCAATTTAAAAGTTTTATAATTTTCAATTTATTTTACTTACGTTTTTGTTTTGGGCCCAGTGTATGAACAGGAAATTTCAACTTCAAGATTTGTGGAGTTGTGCCTTGGTGTGGTGGTGTCAGTAACATCATCTTACTTCACACACACATCATACTTTCTCAACACTTCACTAACAACTTTTCTTTTCACACCATCCTCTATTCGCACGCGACACCATCATGAACCGAGAACGACCTATTTTTGTTGAGTTTTGTTCCAGTATACCAACATGTGTTATCATTTCCAGCATGTTTTTCACGATGGGGGATCAAGAATTTCTACATGGTATTTCCTTACTCTGTCAAGGAAAGAGTAACTAAAACAGGGACATTTCAACCCTTGTCTAAAAATGCATAAAATGCTACTGACCAAATAAATTATGGTGTTGCTCGATGCCCCTGTTCCTTCACTCTTGCTGTCCCAAGCCAGTTCAGATATCCGGTTTGGGGACAGAAACCCAGCTGTCTTACGCACAGACATTGGAGACCGCTGACACAGAAACGAATATTATTAATAAGAAGTTGGAGCAAGTGGTGACGCATTGAAATGCTGTATTATTTCAGCTGGTTTATAGCTATACTATTTACAGATCAGTCTGTTTATTTCTGTATATCAAACTGCAGTTGGAATTGTAAGCCCAGTGGAGTTTGTGAATGAGGCTTCTCACTATCAGTATAAGTTACGGGAAAATCATGGCCTAACAGTGTAGCCAGTAATTACTATATTTATTTGTGTGGGCAAATTTATGCATCCTGTTTATCTTATATTTCAAACCATCCTTCTCGAATAGGGCAGAAACTTGAACTGAAATGTAACACAGGCTTTAGAGAAACCATATACAGTTGGCATTTTTTCATATATGGACAGTTGGTACTTAGTCCCTTTTAGCAGTAATATATCTTGAGGCCGTAACGTAAAGTGTGTCTTGTTTTTGCTACGAACGGTCTCGTATAACAGCCAGAGGGTGTAGAGAGTGGGGTACACAGCAAGAAAATTCTTACATGAAGCTCGCCGTCTCAAATAGAATTCCTGTAACAGCAGCGCATGGCAGAGTGAATGAGGCTTCACATTCCAATGTGTTGACAAAGTGCTGCGATGAACGAACTACATAGCACGCCTAATCGTTTCTTCAGAAGGAAATGAAAGGCAAGGCGTCAGTTGCTTGGCATAAAAAAAAAAACAGACAGGGTTCGGAAGATTACAGGGTGGCTAGAAAATTGCTATTCATGAGTTGCATATGTATATAATTGGGTAAAGTGCCCGGAGTGTAAATCTGACCACAAACCATTATATAATGTGGAGATAATGAGTGGGGCTATAATTCTAAGCCTGTACATGAGTGTACTGAGCATTTAAATGGCAGCAGCGCACCAGGCCCAGTGTGTTCATAGGATGCCAATTTTAAATGGACGCACCCGAGCTGATGCGTCGTAGGATAAAGGTTAAACAATATATTGTGACTGCAGCTGTTGTGTATTTTAATTGCAATAGTTTGAAGTGTTCTGTGCATAAAATCACAAAATTTATATACTTTACACTTTATATTCACTTCATATTTTATATGTGTGATAGAGTGATTAATTAGTGAACACATGCAATATGACTACTACTGCTCATCAAAAACCGATGTTGTGCTAGCAAGGTGTGTTTAACATTGGGTGTTGTATGCATGAAATATCCAAATGTGTGATAGCATCCCCATAACATGTGGGGAAAATTACACGGTTAAGCAGTATAGTTTTTAATCCAGAACTTATTGTGGTTGTTTCATTTCAGTGGTAATAGCGAACTGAATGCTTCAGTGATTTGAGTTTCTAGTTGAATTAATTTTGTCATAATTTTTTTTCATTGATTTTATAAAACTCCTTTAACGTGTTTACATCATGGACAGGCATACAAAGCAAGGCACTCGATATCCGAAAAGCAGAATATGGGTTGTGTTCAGAATGTCTGTAATACCAAAATTGCTATAGATGTAGGCATTCTTTTGAGAAAGATTACTGACAAAATGCTTGGATGTTTAGATACAGGCGAGAGTGTGTTAAAGTGGCTACAAATTACACAAAGCTTACATAAGTTGTTAAATACAGGTTTTCCGTTCTACCCTTATAAGAGGTTTTTCTGATTAAGAAGTTGATTTTGGGGTTTTTTAAAAAATGTCTTTAAGAGAGTTTCAGTGTATGTATAATTTCAGTAAACCATGTTTTGTGAACAAGCCATGAATGCTTACTGAATGTGTTTCAGGCACCAAATATTTTACTAGGTTTGACAACAGAGCTGTTCGGTAAAGTTTGCTGAGAGTTTTTTGCTATTGTACATTTTCTGTGCAGTTGTCTTATATGCACAAGTCTTTCTCCATCTAATTGCATAATTGGTTTTATTGCTCCCACATGTTTCAGCTGAAAAACACAACACCTTCAGGGAGCTACAAATGTTCAAGACAGGTACAGCATGTTACGCAGGCCGTCAATTACAAATGATAAAATGTTTTTACATATTAGTGTAGTTCATAAATATGTGGTGTTATTAAAATCATATTGAAATTATAACACAAATGAAATATTGAAATTACATAAAGTGATGAATTATATTTTATACATTTTTCATTTCATTTGTGTTGTACAGCAAGTACATTTTATCTTGAATGTTTGTGGTGCCCTGAAGATGGCTGTGGTGTTCAGCCGAAATATGTAGAAGCAATAAAACCAACTGTGCAGTTAGCTTGAGAAAGATGCTTGTAGTTGTTTATTCCTTTGATTGTGGTTCTGTACCATCTGCTTGTGGAATGAGACAGTGTCTTCTGTTTAGCTTTTCTTAGATAAGATCATCACTCATGGCTGCATGATCTAGTTGGAATTCATGCAATACATGAAAAATGTCCAGTAAGGACTATCACCCATTGCTGCACAATCTAATTGGCGTTTCATTCCTTGCATTAAAGGTGTCCAGTAAAAATCACTTTTGCTACCTGGTACTACAATAGCTACTGAAAGTGGCATCCTGAAACATAATCTTTTGTAATTTTCTGATATGCACTAAATTTAATCTTTTATGATTTCTAGAATGTTCAGAATTGTGATCTATCAAGCCTCCAAGCGTATGGATTATTTCTGTAGACTTTGTTTCAAGTCTCATGGGAGAAGTCACAGACATTGAGATCCAGTTGACATGATAGTCATAATCACTATAAAGTTTAAATGACAGTCATAATCATTTACGGATTAGCCATTCATCAACAGCAACATACAGATCTTGCATTGAATTCTCTACATTGAGTGCTGGTGCCTTGTTTTGCTGAGCCATTGCTCATGCTGTCGAGTTCTGAGTTTGTGTGGCACATGTGATTTTTATCTCTGGGGGAACTTTCAGAAAAGCATACAGGAATAACCCATGTATGTTGGAGACTTACTAGTGGAAATCTAAAATGCTATTTCAGAAATGATGGAGTATGAAGTTAGCATATGTCACAGAATTTATGTGGCTGTAGAAAATGCTTGGATCTTGGAGGACACCATTTTAGCAGTAGTTTTTTTTAATATCTTTAAGTAAAGTTGTTTTAATAAATACATTTTTCAAGTGTATGATGGGGAACTCCATTTGAATAATGCATTGATGTGTGATGTTCTTATCAGAGAAAGGTGACCATTATCCAGTATGTTTCTCCAGAAAGCAGTAGTAATAAGACCCAAAAATGAAGGAATGGTCCTGTCTGTTTAATATTGCATATTTTTCTAAATTTTTGGAAGCAAGGTCTTACATATTAGAGTTTCCAGGCGTTGGCAGGTGTGGTATGGTAAATTTTTGTCCTTGTAATCTTAATAAGCAGAATGTGGAGGGCCATACTTGTTTTTGGTGGCAACCAGTAGTGCACACTTAACCCAACAGGAAGTACTTCAGAGTTCTGCTTCCTGCCATTTTTTGCATGAGTAAAGCTGTTTAAGTCATATTTTTTAATGCAACTGTAGATGCTGAGTAAGTTTTATTTTTATTCCCCCCCCATTTGGTATGATGTTCATCATTAACTGCACTGTGAGAGCTGTCTGTCAACTTACATACGTCACAAGACCGAAGCCTAAACCTGCACCATGTTGGAAATTTCATACTGCAGGACTTCAAAAATTATGTCAATCCCCCCCCAGGACATGTTGACATGCTAGCTGTCAGTATGAGTTCCTTCTAATTTCAACATTTCTTGATAAACAGGCAGAAACCTATTAACTTGTGATATTATATACAGTTGCTGGTTTTTATAAACATATCTGCCAAAAGAATTGCCTTGTTTTGCAAGTTAGTATATTTGAAGTAGTGGAATAATAACACCAGCTTACTTCATGCAAGAGTGGAATTACGTAAGTAGAAGTATGTCTGCCTAGCACACTTCAAGGAATCTGTCTTATAGTGGGATGTTTTATGATACTCATATTTTACTGGAATGCATCCCATTGTATGCACAAATGATGATAAACTCCCTGTTAAATGCAATATTATTACTGTATGACACTATATAGAGTACAGACATATTTTAGGTTGTTTTAGTCCAACTTCAGGTGTTACCACAGGAATATAAAAGATTTATTTATTTATACCTGTTGTGTATGAAGGTGGAAATCTAAATCTTTTACAGTTAATGGTAATATAAGCATGTAAAAAATACACGCAGTGGTTTACCAATGGAATGAAGCTATACGCATGCGCGTGCGCATGCACACACACACACACACACACACACACACACACACACACACAGTAGATCTTCGATTATCCAAACTAATTGGGACCAAGGAAGTTCAGTTAATTAAATGTGCATGAGAATATTATCATCGAATACTGTAATTGATTTGGGAAATGGTTTGTAAATTATAACAAGAAAATATTGAAACAATAATGCTTACTAAATTTATTTTGAACTTTCCTAATCGTTTTACATAGCTTCAACCATAAATCCACACATTTGTATAAAAATAAAAACAAACAAATTATTACATGGTAGAAACAAGTAATGCACACTTGGGAAAATGTATTAATATTATCTTGAATTTTTCTTTCTGATATTTCATTGTAGTAACCACTAATTGGAAAGTATATGGCAACTTTTTTTTTAAGGGTGGTGGTGCAAATGATTGATGTTTGGATATTCAGCACTCTGCTATATGTCATGTTAACTGATTCCAAGTAATTTGGGTAATAATCTGTAAAGGACTGTGTCTGGAAACCCTGATGTAGCTGCTGAGAGCTGGAGCTCTTTTTGTTCTAAATGTCCATTTCTCTGCCTGCTGATTTGCTGATCTCCTTTGTATTTTGTACATTCTTAAACCTAAAAACTTCAAATACAGAGTACACTTATAATGGTTCCATGTACGCATTCCCAAAATTTGGAACAGTTCACCTGTTTTTACACAGTTTCATTTAGGATTCCTCTTATATTTGTTTATTGTCACTTTATGTTTTAGTTGCAGAATTATGCACTTCAGTATCTGCTGTTGTAAGTGCTAAAAAATTTGGAGCCAACTGTACATGAATATATCATGTTACATAGCATAGCTTATCTTGTGGTCCTATTCCTTCATATCCATTCTTCAAGGCAGTGGGTAGGAAAGACAACCAAACAAATATTTATCAAATAGTTTAGTGCAGTATGGGACCAAAGGAAAATGTATTTCATTCTGATGTAAGGATTTTAAGAGTCTTTTGTGGACTGCAGTTTCATGTTTATGCCCATCTGCTCTATAGTAAAGTCTGTTCTGTCAGAATGAGAAATCACATGTGGCAGGGCAGTGTGTAGGTCACACTACTCAAGGTGATATTCTACTGGCTCTTCTGCGTTATTTCGTAGGGCATTAGCATGGCTTCACGGTAATTGAAACATGAAACAACTGATGCACATTCATCCGAAGCGCTATGAAACATTACAAAACTCTGTGACGAGGCAGATGTATATACTCAGATTTCTGTTCTGTAATTTATTGACATCAGAATGAACCTGACAAGACATGAAAATATGACCATCTGTGGAAAAGACAATTTCATTGCTTCATATGCTAATTATTACAGCCTAACTGAACATACACCAGTTGAAATTATTGTGCTCTTGAAAAGGGGAGTCATTTTCAAACAATATGTACCGAAGAAACACGAATGGTTTGAGATAAAAAAAAATTACAACTATGTGATTCTAAACAATATAGGCCTATATAAATATGACTTTATGCAAGCAAAGATACGAAACGTCTCTCAGTGATATCTATTTATTCAGCTGTAACCAGACTTTTGCAAAATCAGAAAATGTGGGGGACAAATTATGCATGTACCTCATCCCCAGCACTCTTTGATGATTTACTTAGTAAGATATTGAAAGTTGTGGGATTGTTAGACCAAATAGAAAAGCGATGCTTAAGATTTTGGACAGCAAACAAGTGGGGTGGCATAAAGAATAGGGTAGGGGACACTTGACAGCCATGGAGTGGAAAGACAAATGAAATGTAAAGATAATGATGAACATGCATTCTCCACCTCCAGCAGAGGGCAATTTTTGTGACAAGCATGGGAATGGTTTGAAACCAACCATAGTACAAGACTGTGTTAGACACGGGGTGAATGGAGAAATCTGCATGAAGAGCCGTTAATATATCAGGAGATTACCCTGGAAAGGGAAAAAGAAGCTGTTTCCACTTTCCGAACCTAAATATTCTTAAGTTTTTTTGCCTACTGTGATTCAGATTATCACCTTGATTGTTCAGACTGGTGTTGGTGAAGGACCTAATACAGGAGGCAGAGAGGGTTCATTGAACTTGACATGGCATAAAAGGTGAGCTTCACCCACCGGCCAACTCAGAAATTTTACATAAGACGTAACAGACACTGACCTTTGAACAGTAGAGTATTGAATGTCGTGTGTTCCGCTAACAACACAAATGATCAAAAAGTATTCAAAATGCATTGTTTGGTTGTGTTAAGAGAAGTACAGTATATTTACAACAATTTATTAATGAATTGTTGTTTAGACTGAATATATTGTACTTCTGATTGTACAAAAACAAAGTGGGGATGAATTGCCTTAAAAATGGGTTGTGTTCTGAACCATGTTTCAAAGTATATCACAAAACAGGAAAAGCAAGGCACACATGTAACTAAATGTTACCTTTGTTATTACTGCACTAGTATTTCTTCAGTAGCATTTTCTTGATTAAATAACGGGAATGAAGGTGGTATGTTCTTCACACAAGGTTTCATGAAGAAACAGCAACTTGTCAGAAGGGCTTTTATGTATGTATGTATCTGTTCAGTTTTACCACTTAAAGTACAGAAATAAGAACAGCTGCTTGGAGAAATCTGTACATAATTTGTGCCCACTGCCAAAATTGCAAGGGTGTTAGTAAGAAAAATTACCCCCCCCCCCCCCCCCCCCTTGTAAGCAGACATTTTAACTAGAAGTATTTTTTAAAGGTTCACATGTATACAAGCTTTTTAGACAAACTTGAATAAGAGCCTTTTACTCATAAGTGCAGAAAATTTAAAAAGTCATGGCGTAGCGGGATACTGTTTTCCCATTTTGACATTAAGGTTAAAATGTGTGGTGTTTTTGCCCTGTGTGGGGTGTGTAATGTGTGCTTTGTAGTTTGACTCAGTAAAACACAAATATAAGTTACAGGCAGCTGAATACAGAACCCATGTTAAGAGAAAGGAATGTGGCCTACTGCCATTTTATTTATATCCCTTGATGGGTCCTTGTAGATTGGGTATGGCTGCATTGCATTCCCATTGTGATGCAGAAATACAGGATTCAACGTATATGCTTTGAAGTTGATGTGTTCAGTGTGCCGGTGGATGGAGTGGAACAAAAGCCAGTACTGGATGTGGAAGTATATAATCTTTTGAGCCAAGTTGGCTGGAAGAGTGGTGGTTTACCAATTAAATGTCTTACATTGTTGCAAGAAAAGTGATAGTGTTGGATAAAAGTGTATTACTAATGGTAACACTCATGAGGCTTTAGGTCTTAGACTAAGTTATGGCATCAAACAGAGGGTTGGGTGAAACTGTATGATTTTGATGTTGGACATGCAATTGTGCTAATTATGATTATAATTGGTACATCTCATCATCAGCAAAAGTTTATTAATGTTAATATTAATTTATATATCATGGCAATATGTTCCAACATTATTACAGTCATCCTCCGGCCAATCATTAGTACAAAAACGTGTACATCTTAAAAATGTATAAAATGTTGTGTCATTTGGATTGAGATCTCATCCTGACAGTTTCTTGAAACCAATATTGCCTGCATGTCATTATTTTTTTGTAAAAGCTATCATTCTTTCTTAATTAGATGTGGTGAAATTAAAAATGCATAGATTTTTTATGTGTAAGTATAAAAATATAAGAAGCTTTCTTTGATGATATTCTTGCTTCTTCAGTGAAGTATGCTGTACAGTAAAAGAAGTGGTCGATGGTATGTAGGATTATGTTCTCATTGCTGTAATAAATTGTTTGTAATTAATAAAAATGTGTGTATTATGTAGCATTTAGGAGTTAACAGTATTCAGTAATTTCAATACTGATGTGAAATAATGTAGATAAGTTTACATTTGGTTGGTTGCATTAATGCCTTTTCTTTCAAATGATGAGTTTTGTATGATATTCATCTCATACCTTAGAAATATCTTATAACTAAACCTTGATCATAAATATATAAAGTTGATTAAGATTTAGAGATTTAGTTATAACCAGCTGTAGGACACTATGAGTCTGTGTAACAAGACTGAGATCTCAACTTCAATAATCAGTAACTGAAGTTGTATGTTGTACCTTGCAATTCTACTTACACTTTCTCATTTTGTTTTAATTCTTACAGACAGCGTGATGATGTCTTTATCATAAGCTGACACGTATACATTTCGTTTATTTGTAGGCTTGTACATATAGAGTTGTGTTTGATGGATGAGTAATTGGTTTTGTTATTATTTTAATACAAGGGGATGAATCATGTGAAAAGTTTATAGTAAACATGCAGACAAATATGTGTGTTGTGTGTATGTGGTAATCTGAAGCTTTCATGGTGACTGAATGCAATAAAACCCACATGGGCTATCATCTGTATTTGGTGGCTGAACCATTGTTTTGAGAACCACATCTGATATCGTAATCACGGAACTGATGAGAACAGAGATCGTTTTCAGAAGGTTGGTTTATTCTCCTTTCAACTACCTGATGTGGCTTGTAGCCCAAGAGGTTTATTTAAATATGCACGTATATGAAGATGCAGATGTCAGTCTTGTGCATTTGATGGTAATATAAGCATGTGAAGAATATTGTACACAATGGTGATATTACAGTTAATTGTAAAAGACTGAGATCTCCATCTTCATACAGAATGGATATAAATGTTTAATCTTTTTTTTTCTTTTCTTGTAGTCAGACCTGATGATGGCCTAAAGCATACCAAAATGTGTTGTCTGTGTAACTGTGTATAGTGTCATACAGTAATAAAGTTGTGTCTAAATGGAGAATTTCCCATCATTAAGATTCTCATTTTGTAAATACACAGGTAGTGGATTTGCAAATGTAACTTATTTTTTGTAATGGGCATTGCATGTAAAGTTGTTTTTTCTTTGTTCACTGTACAATGCATATGGCCTGTGAAATGTGTGATGTAACAATTTTTTCGGCTGGAATAATGAGTCTTTGTAGCAACAGGATTTTGTGAATTACATGTGTATCTTTTTCAAGCAGTTAATGGACCATGCCCACAGAAGACAATAATAAATCACTGTCATAATCTGTAGCAGCACAATCTCTAGTGTGGTTCACTGCTCATACATCAGCACCTGATTAATTTTAAATAGAGAAATGCTGTAACAGTAATGAATTATGTATAATTAATTTTGAGAAGTTATGGAGACTACTTCATTTTTGGCTTGTTTCATACAAGATTTATGTCTACATGTTAAGTTCTGTCATAGTCCTATATCTGTGGCTGTGTTTACTTAGTTCTCTAATTGCTGGCAGGTATGAGTTTAGGCAGGCCAGTAGGTGAGTTGTTCAGGAATAAGGAAGACTGAAGTTTCTATTAGTGCAATAAATATCTTCCTTGGGTACCATAAAGTTGAGTTAGGGTGAATTGAATGTTGTTTCTACAAATATAAATTGTGTGGATTGCAGTACGTTTACAGCTAATTTGTGCACATGGTCTTTGAATGTTCTTACGTATGAGAGGAGGCAGGGTGGGAATTATTTTATATTGATATAGTTCTCATTAGCAGCCATGGTAAGTTCTGCCATGAACTTGTTTGCAACCACAGTTATGAGTCCTGGACTCTACCAGTTACAAATGGCAGGTAATTAGGGTGATTTCCAGGTAGTTCAGTGTACAGCACGGGTCAACGCTCATGGCTAAGTCCACAACCATTATTGTGGTCTGGTTGATGGACCACACAGAAAAATCATGAGGTGTACCTAATCGTATAAAGTACTGTGTAATATACATATACTGCATATACATAATTTACAAATGTGACCATGGACTGCATGTTCGTCGAACGAGATTTATAATGAAAAGAACTTTGTAACACGTGTTATTTAAATTTACTGATTCCCTTAGATCAGTGTAGTAAATGCTTTTTATACACCAGATATTAGTGTATTAAACTAAGGAGAGGATTTGTAATTTTATGACACTTAAGGTTATGGATGTGAAGAGGGGGTCAAATAACAGTTTTGCTCTTGGTGGGTGATGGGACGTCATATTTTTCAAATGTGAATACGTATCACAGATTGGCAACACTGTTCAGACGTGCATTTACACTGCCATATGTGGCTTGGTTGTGCACACGGATTAATACCTTGTAGGTCGTACTGCATCCGGTATGGTTCAGTGGCTGTGGGTACAGTATGCTCCTGGTGGTAGTTTCTGAAACTGTGGAGCATAATTTGAAGGTCTAAGGGTGACTAAATTCAATAAAATTTTCTCAGGCTAGCAGCAGTGTCAGGTGGTTAAATGGCAAGTAACCCAACGTTTTGAGGATCGACTCTGTCTGCGCCAGTCTGCGACCGTCCACAGCATGATATCCCTGTTCGAACTGCAGGCATAGCTGACCAGGAGACAAAAGGAGTTAGTGCGGAGTGTCAAGTATGTGCTCTGCTTTGTCTTGTTTTTCATTCATTAGCAAGCTGGATATAGAAGACCATGCCTGGCTTGACATATAGTCACCTTCGCTGTTAAATTATTCTTGTTCAGGTGTATTTCAGTTGTTTTCTTTATGAGCCAGTCCAAATATCCTGCTCTTCTATCTGATATTTCATCCACATAGTTACATGGTAACATTAGACTTGTCAATATGCAAAAAGTCACACAATAAAGGCAATTTATAAATAATAAAATAGTAAAACACTAATGGAAGGTAATAGAATACAATATTTTTATATAAGGTACTATACATTTAGCTGTTCCAAATTGCCATCAGATACAAATATTTTACCAGAATTACAGAAGTTCAGTCAACTACACATGTATGATTAATTATCCACTAAACTAGTCTAATTACATAATATCAACTTTTACATTAAAAGAAGTCCTATTTACATCTTGTTTTACTTGTGTTGTTACTTATTGGTTCTATTATCTTCTTCAAATATAAAAAAAACTCATTTAATGAATACAAAGGGTGATCCAGTAAAATTAACTTTAATTTTCTTTTAAAATCACTAAAAATATCTAATTGCTTTATTTTAGTTATTTTGTTGTACAATCTATAACTTCCATGTGCATCACACTCCTCTTGAAGAGTGATATATTACAGTTTGGAACATGGAAATCACATTTTCTTCTTGTGTTGTACTCATATATTTCTGAATTTTTCCTGAAATACATGTTTTTCTTATGTAGATCAACACCTCAAAGATATGTAATGTAGTTACTGTGACAGCCTTTAGCTCTTTAAAAATTGGTCTACAAGACTCTCTTTTATGCAGCCCTTTAATTGAATGAAGAACCCTTTTTTGTTTGTTTAATACCTTTACACTCATTCCCCACCCCATACAATTATACCATACCTTATCGAAGACTGAAATTTTGTAAAATATATATTTCTTAACATAAATAAGCTGAAGTCACCTCTCAGTGATGAGATCATACAGGTGACCTTGTTTAACTTTGAACGTAAAAACTGAATGTGGGGACTCCACTTTAGATTAATTGATAGATTAATTCCTAAGAACTTAACTACAGATGTGTAACTGATTTCAACATTTTTAAAAACTATCCTAGGTATAACTAAATTACAAGTTTTGTTCAAGTGAAATAGCATTGCCTTTGTTAACGGTACAGCTGTTATTTGAGAACCAAATTTCAAACTGTTTTATTACCCTATTTAGCCTTGCCTGGACAGCATCCATATAATTGTCTATAATAGGTATATTAATATCATCAGCAAATAGGGGCAATTTTGCATCCTGGATATTTAAAGGTAAATCATTTATATATAATTAAGCAAGAGGGGCCCAAAACTGATCCCTGAGGGACTCTGTGTTTTATTTCCTTACATGAAGACATCTTTTGGTTTCTAATTGTGTTACTGGGTTCAAATATTTCAACAAATTGCGATCTATAGGAAAGATAAGATTCTATCCATGCCTTTATAGTCCCTCTTATTCCACAATACTCTCATTTGTTAAGTAATATTTAATGATTTATTACATCATACGCCTAGGTGAGGTCAAAAAATAAACCTAAAACATACTGCTGTTTGTACATGGATTCCTGAATGTTTTCAATAAAAATTTGACTTGCCGTTTCTGTTGACTTATTATCTCTAAAACCGTACGGAGCATCTGTTAATATATTATGTTTATAAAAGAAAATGCATTACTCTATTATAAATCAGCTCTTATTTATTTTTTGAAAAAACTGGTAGAATGGAATGGATCTAGGTCTGTCATTACTAATGTCATATCTATCACACTTTTTGAAAATGGATCTTATTTTTGCTATTTTCATTAAGTCAGGGACAATACCTTGATTTATGGAAACATTAAATATAAAAATTAATGCCATTGAAATCGATTTGACGACTCGCGTCCATGCTGCTTTGCCACTGCTCACTTCTCTACTTGGTACAGTGCTGATCCGTGGTACCGTGGTCATATATGATCTGTGGTACCGACCACAGATCGGTACAGACAACAGAGATAGATTTCACAGGGGAAACGCTTGGTCCTAAAAATGGGAGGGTTGATGCGTTACACGCGGTTGGGACGCGGCAGTAACGTACAAAGATTACTGCGCAGAGCTACCGTGGGACATTCTGGTGGAGAGCCTAATATCTCAATGCCATAGAGTGGATTTTTGTTGAATTTGAGGAATTTAGTAATGCATTTATTGGTTTGGACATGGTAATTATATGATTGTCTCCGCTACCGTGAATACTTATGTGAAGCTTCGTAAGCACTGTTTAACAAGCTGTGGATAATCCGTGATATATACCGGTAGTTAGCATGGACCATAGCGGTAATTAGGTCTTCCGTGGAAGAGAGGTTGTGATTTTTAGTAGAGGGTGAGTGGGTGCTTCGACAAACGTTCGTGTTTGGTGATGGCAACTTGCGGGATACAAGTTGGTAATCCGACCATATTAAGTAAAATTGAAAGGTGAGTGTCAAAGACTGTACCTTTTTGTTGGATGTGTACTGTATATTTGTCTGTATGTGATTCAAATTTGTATGTATGGGATTCAATTTGGACTTTTCCCCCCTGGAATTCCTTTCGGGAATTGTAATTTGTAATTTATTGTACATCCATATTGTTACATATGCAACACTGGACCAGTCCAACCATATACCACAAAACCATAATACATGTACAAAGTCTCCAAAACTGTGTCAATCATAAAGCAAAATCTACATAAAATAATAAAACAATAACTTCGATACACAGAACAATCCAATACAACGGTGACACACATCTATATTGCTGTGATAAAGCTGATTAAGATAACTAATAAAATTATTTTAATTTCAATCCAACCAGCCACACAAAATTCTCTACCGTAGGTAGCGGAGGTACCATAAAATCACAATTATACTTACAATCATACACTCACATCTTCACGTTAAAAGACTCGTCTGAACAATGGATACATTTTCTACAAAATTTGTTGTGATATGTTTCTATACAGTCACGTCTCTTCATAATTTAAATACTCATCCAGAGAGTAAAACGCATTGTCTATGAGGAACCCTTTCATTTTCCTTTTGTACGATTTGTATCTTTCTTCTTCTTGTATATTTTTTGGCAACTTATTATACAGCCTAATCCCCATGTTTATTACACTTTTTTTTTGAGATTTATTTTGCATGGTTTGATATGTAAATGTTGACTTCCCCTTGTATTATGATCATGTATTTGTTAATTTTTTTTGTGGTTCCAGTTTATACTTTTTTATAAAGCATAACACCTCCAATATATATAAAGATGTAATCGTTACTAGTATGACTAGTAGTAATAACCAACGAGATGCAGCTTAGTAAGGGAATTTATTATTCCACCGTACATTAATAGTTCAACTTGTTTCGAGCGTTATGTCGCTCATCATCAGGAACCTCAACTGTACTTGCAGCTACTGGTTTACATACGCTTGCGGAGACCGCCCGTGGTGCCGTCTGAGTACTGTACTGTACTGTACTGTAGTTCAGTTCTGATTTTAATGATACATAACAGTGATACACGGAATACAAAACAGAACTTTATCCCCAAGGTTAGGTTTTCAAGCTTTAGAATTCTCATATTACCTTTTATGCAACAAGAAAAAGAAAATGATACCAAATATTAACAAATTATAATTGTGAAACACTTCATTCCTTGTCTAGCAAAAAATATTTGTGTGACAGCATATGCTGCTGGACTTGATGTCATTATTGGCAACTAAGTTGCATGTGCCATGGCTTGTAATATAAATTCCATGCCACAAAACAGGGTACTTATATTACAACTTTATTGAGGCGTTTGGTCATAAATGTTGCTTCCTTTACAAAGATAATGGTATTTTGAGGTGTTGGTGCATGTAATAGAATAGTTCCATATTACAAATGAAATTAGTGAACCCCATGTTCTGAACTGGGCCCACATTATTATTTTAATGTATCATCATTTTTATTCCAGTTTTCTTAATGATTCTTCATATAGAGAGGCCATAGAGAATTCTGCGAATTATAACACAAGATTATGCATTGAGAGGCGGCTTCGAATGCCATTCTTGGACTCTCAGACAGGTAATTCAACAACTGAAATATTTGTGATAGTTTTAGGCATGTTTTCTTACATTTTTAATATGTAAAAGATATTATCATTGTTGTTATGCCAGTGAGAAGGAAAATGGTTTTGTTGCCCCTTCTTATTTTTCAGTTTCTATTGCATGCACCCATTCTTGAATGGTAGAAGCAAAAACTGTCACTGGTGGCAGGTAGCATAAAGGTTTTATGGCTGAAGCTTATCTAGGAATCAGAGTAACAGCCTGTTTTAATTTTCACAAATGATGGAATGTAGTTGCTCTTTTTCAGTATATACACCCCTTCTTAAGGTATGAAAGTAGGCTTGTGGGAGAACCTTGCTGTCTCTGTGAGTGTGTAAGTATGCTGGAGATGAGGGTTCAAAAAGATCTTGAACTTTCTTCATCATCATATGTTACGTATTTCATTTATGAGGTAATAAGACTTATCACCCCCAAAGTACTCCCCTGCCCACGACAAATAGACTGCTGCCAATGTTTCTTCCAACTTTGGAAGCCAATCATGGAGCCCTTGTTTGGTGTCACTTTCAGGTCCACTGGCAAATTTTCTTTTGTCTCAATGGAGTCAGATCATCATTATTTCATGTGGATTTCAGCTTGAGGAACAGGAAAAAGTCTCCATTTGCTAGATGCAGTGAGTGGGGTAGTTGTGGCAGGGCTGTATTATCCACTTTTGTTAGAAAATCCCAAACTAAGCGTAATTTGTGCGCTGGAGCATAGTTGAGGTGGAGCATCCTTGTCTTTGCCATCCATGATTTGGGCCTCTTCTTCCGTATGAATTATTGTAAGTGCCTCAAGACTTCAAAAGAAAACTCTTCTTAACTGTCACCTTTAGGAACAAATTCACGATGCACTACACCTATGTAAACAGAAAAATGATCAACATCACCTTAATGTTTGAGCAGACTTGGTATATATGGGGAAAATTCTGATATCCCTTGTGATGATTGTCTTGTCATTTCAGTGTCACATCCATAAACCCAGGTTTCATTACCCTTCACAGTGTTTATAAAGTGTGCTCGATGGAGAAGTTCTTGACTGAAGGAATATTGCTCCTTCTGGTAGTTGGTCAGGAGCCATGGAATGAATTCTGCCATGGAATGAATTCTGCTGTGATGCGATGCAAACTTAACTTCCATTAAAATGTTATGACGTGACACTACTTATATTCCACAGTCATCTGCCACTTTCTGCACTGTTTATCATCAACTCAAACTCATTCAATGGAATCATCATCAGTTGAGGTTGAAGGCTGCCCTGAATGTGGATTATCTTTGATCACTGTTGGACAACCCTTGAATCCTCTGTCTTACTTGTTGGTCATCATACAATTCATAAAGTAATCGAACACTTTTTGCAACATCTCATAATTCTTGGTGATTGTTTTTCCCAATTTAAAAAAAATTATTTCACACATGATGTTCTTTGAAACTCGACATTCTGAGGTTTCGGTGAACATAACAGAGATGTGTTTACGTGAAGACGTGCGGCATGTGGACTGAACTAGATATGGCATTGACTCAGCTCCCACGTGACTGACAAGGGAGCTCTACCAGGCACAATTTGCTTGGTATCATTGCACAGTAGCATTCGTGCATGGGATAGAAAGTATAGAAACTTTTTGAACTGAGTAAATATGTTCATGATGTACGCCTTTGAACACATACTGTGCAACACAGCGTACACTTTTGTATTTTTGAACCAGTTGACTGATATTCCAAAGACTAGATGTGAAGGGTTTGTAACTGGGGCCATTATAGCTAGTGACACTTAGTTTAGAATCCTGAAATGATACGTGGTTTTGGATCTTCAAACAGTATTTAGCTTTTAACACAGTAAAACTTTTGCAGAATGTAGAATAACAGTATGGTGGCCATGCAGAAATTTTCTTTCAGCTTGGAAGCCATAACACATGTATTGTAGCAGCTGGGCATGTGAAATTTGCCACAGAGGTATGTCAGAAATGTACTTAAACACACATGAAATCCTTTTTTTTTTTTAAGTCAGCAGTTATAAATATTGTGTCCGTATGAATCTTTGAGGTTGTTATCTGACAAATTTATATCATGTATCATCACAGAAACTAAATAACAATAAAAACTGAGAGATTTGTCAAAAGTACAGTTCTATCGAAAGGAATAGTTTGGCCTGTCAGGACTACTCCAAGTTGCTTGTTTGCATACACAGGTTAAAATGACATGTTCATTTGTAGACATTAGGCAGAGAATTTGAAGATAATCTATATATGTCTTTTGAGAATTCCTGCCTCTGTGTGGGCCACTTACTACAGTTACATTTATTAATTATTATGATAAATGTTGCATGCAGAAACGTAATTTTTTAGTCACAGTCTGTCAGTAACATTTTAATATTTACTGTATGGTATAATTAAAGATATAAAATTGTTTCTTTAATAAATGAATGTGACCATGAATAATTGAAAAGTAAAAAAAAATATGCATGTGAAATTTATGGGTGTCATGTCTGGTATTGGCTTTCTTATTTTGTAAAGTTGTTAATGAGATGGAAATGATTGATACAGTTACGAACTCCACATGGGAGTGTAGCTTAATTTTGGCTTCCCATTGTATTTGCCATTAATGTCATGTAAAATGGTACAGATAGAGTTCTTTGGTACAGGTGTGGCCCAAAATCACTCCAACTTGTTCATGAGTCCACGTCAGCGTATCCCAGGCCTGATAGAAGGTCAGATTTATACATATCCATCGAAGCGATGGCGCAAAAAGCGGCGCCAGTATCTCATGAACTTCATGCAGCCACGACGCAAGGAACTGGATGCAGAGGGTGACCTACATACAATCAGCACAGTTGAAAATCCTGCAGCTAGCAATGAAGACAGTAAGGATAGTGTGGGACTCAAAGATGAGGTTGCTAAGGTAATCAATCATTATTTCATAACACAGTTGGATTCCTAATACAGCAGGGTTTCTGAATCTGATGTCTGATGTTTTGGAAATCCTCATAGTCCAACACTTTCAAGCCTGGAAGTTTTGCTTTTTACTAGAAAAAAGCTTCATCAGTGAAACAGGCAGATCTCAGGGACATGTTCCAAAAGGCCTCCATGAGCATCTTTTTACATCAGCTGTCATGGTAATTCCAATCTCTTGTCTCCTTCTTCATCAGTGTCTTCAGCTGTGAAGACTCCAGAAAACACAGAAGAGGACCCTGCTGACCTTGAATCAGCAGATGGAGGTATTCAAGTGGAATACTACTCTGATTAGTTGTTCAGTCTGTGAAACAAAATTAAAGTGGCCAGAAATTTTATGTCCCATTCCAGAAGCAATGTCACATACTGCAGCCTGCATAATTTGAGTCTGCAGTTTCCTTATAATTGTGCAGGAATGGCACTTCTCTTTCTTCCATTCGTTACAGTCATTCATTCAGTATGTGTATGTGTATGTGCGTGTGTGTGTGTGTGTGTGTGTGTGTGCACACACACACACACACACACACACGCAGTAGGGTCTCGTTTTATGACGGGGTTACGTTCTCGAATATTTGGTTGTAAATTGAATCGTTGTAAAATGAGTGCTATTTAAATGGTTTAAATTGAGATAGGTTCATGGGTCAAACAGAGTAGTCAAATAATTTTATAATTTACAATATTTCTTTACATTATGACTTACAATTTTAATTTAATGTATTAGGTATATAGGAAAAACACAGATAATTGAAAAAAATATCAATCAAATCACTTTTAATTTTGTTGAAGAAGGCCCAAGCCATGGTTCAGAAGACATCAAGAAAGAATGTAATGTCAACTGTTTTGATTTTTTTTCTTTTCTTTCTCTTTGGTGGATGTTGTGGGTGGAAAAATAACAATCAACTTAAAAGAACTGCACTAAAATAGAGAAAGAAGAAACATATGCATACCAGAAAAGAGCTAGAAGCTCATAAGTAGAGAAATGATGCTTGAGTCATGACAGTGATGCACCACAAGTCAGGAGTGCTTGGTCTGACTGGACAAAGGTCATAAAATGAACTGTTGCAAAATGAGACCCTACTGTGAGTGTGTGTGTATTTATGTATGTATGTATTACCCAAAGACACCAATATGTCTACTTAATTTGAAGTTAAACATGATTTAATATTTATTAATTTTCTAAGGCCTGTGGCTTGCTAGCTGTTCTGCAGTGTCCTGGTATCATGTACCATGCTGATAATTACCCTTATTTTTATCATAGCCAATCATCTAAATGTACAATACCAGTGTTGTTTAGAGACAAAGTATATTGTTTGCAGTTCTAGTATGTGGGTGGTCTGAAAATTTCTCTGCCTCAACCATAGATGGCAACACTATTGGCAAGATTTTTTTTTTCAAGTTGGTACATCTGTCATAAGCATCCATGTGAAATTGCAAGTCATTCTATCAAGTAGTTTGTTTTATACAGCTGTCTGAAGCAGGAGTGTTGTCTGTATCCCTTAAAATGGATACAATTGAGTATCGTGCGGTTACAGAATTCTTTGTAAAAGAAGGTTTAACGCCAAATGAAATTCATTTGAAGTTCGTAAAAGTTTATGGGGACTATTCTCCTTCATTTTCAACAATTCAGAAATGGGCTGCCGAGTTTAAACGTGACCGTACCAGCCTTGAAGATGATCCACGTGAAGGATGTCCAAAAAGTGCAACACCAGAAATCATTGAACAAGTGCACGATATGGTATTGAAAGACTGGTGGATGAAATTGCTGAGACTATAGGCATTTCAAAAGAATGTGTAGGATGTATTTTGCATGAAGAATTGGATATAAAAAAGCTTTGTGCAAGATGGGTGCCCCGCTTGCTTACAGCAGATCAAAAAGGCACTTGCATGAAAATCTCTGAACAGTGCTTGGAGTGTTTTAACAAAAATAAAACTCATTTTGTGCATCGATTGATTACTATGGATGAGGCTTGGATTCACCATTACCACCAAAATTCAAACAGCACTCAAAACAGTGGACAGAAGCCGGTTGTTCAGCGCCATAGAAGACAAGGTTGGTTCCATCAGCAGGAAAGGTCATGGCATCGGTGTTTGCGATGCTGAAGGCATTTTGTTTAATTATCTTCAAAAGGGTAAGACAATAACCGGGGAATATTATTCCAATCTTTTAACCAGACTAGATGAAAAAATTCATGAGGAAAGACCTGGTTTGCAAAGGGGGAAAATCATCTTTCATCAGGACAATGCACCTGCCCACAAAAGTGTTTTGGCATTGGGAAAATTAAGGGATCTGCACTATGAATTGTTGGAACATCTACCCTATTGCCCAGATTTGGCTCCCTCTGACTTCTGTTTCTTCCCAAAACTCAAACTCTTCCTTGCTGGTCAGCGTTTTTCTTCGAATCAAGAAGCAATTGCAGCTGTAGAGGGGTATTTTTCAGATCTTACAAAGAACCACTAGGGGGTAATGGCGCTGGAGCATAGCTGGAATAAATGTATTAGTCTTAAGGGAGATTATGTTGAAAAATAAAAATAATTTTAAAATTATACATTCGTTTTTTCATTGTTAGGCCGAGAACTTTTCAGAGCACCCTTGTATTTGGCATATGTTTTTTTTTTGTGTATGTTGCATATGTGATGTAAAATTTATTTGTTAGAATGCAGTCTACTTTATTGAAATACCACAAAGTACATTGACCAAATAAATTTTACATCACACATCCATCACTTCCTTGTCTCTCAGCTGAGCAATGACTCCTCCACGAAATTACATAAAACTATTAAAATTTGCCCAGTAATCTGATAACGCATTTTATACACTTATCTCAAGGAATGTTTTTGTTTATAAATTGTAACTTTTTTGCTATATTCACATTTTGTTTCACAAAGAATTCAAATCAGCCACACACACAGCCCATGTGCCGCCACTTTGAAATACTTTCCGTAGAAAAACAAATTATTTGCAAAGCGTACAAATGTACATGAACTGTCACGGTATCTTCTGACTCCTTGTCTGTCTACTTCATCAACTTCTTCAGCTATGATGACTCCAGGAATGCTGAAGAGGACCTCAGTGACCCTTAACCAGCAGATAAAGGAGATATCCAAATGGAGTGCTCCTCTGGTTGTATACAGCCCAAGTATAGGAGCAGTAACAAATAATCACCTGTAAGAATGTAGCATAGAATAGGTACCTTTATGATAATCTGGAATATTTGATAATTTGGCATGTCAGTTGGGTTAACAGAAATTTGCTGTATGTACACATGCTACTGTCATATTCACCATTAAATAGGAAGGGCTGTGGAGTAGTGTACTAGTAGCAGGTTGAGATCCTGGTGAACTGGTTGGGAGATTTGTGAATTACCTGCCTATCCACCAAGATCCTGCTCATTGTACATCACCACCTTTGGCTTACCACCCCAATCATCTGTACCCATGATTTGTACCCATATTTTCTGGGTTGGCTTGTTCTTGGACTGTGCAGTCTTGAACTGTGACCCTTCAAATGTCTGCAACTGTTTGTTGGTTGACATTGTGTAACATGCCAGAAGACCTGAAATCCTCAGTATTACCACTGTGAGAACCACAGATCTTGCATCACCCATATTTGAACAGAAAGTCAGACACTTTTTCTTCTTTAGGTGCTGCAACTTCATTCTTTGAACGTTTTGGCCTTCTCAACGTATAATTTCCACTTATTGCAATCCTGGATGCAGCTAGTCCAATTCTTTATTTTCAGTTTCTTTATGTCATTTATTATGTCATCTTCCCATCTGTTCTTTGGTCTCGTCTCCCTAGTGGTCATGTTAACATGTTAACATTGGTTTCCACTTACATACTTTTTTTACCATTCTCTCTTCCGGCATTTGATGTAAATGGCCAAACCAGCTTAATCTTTGTGCTTTTGTGTGATTTATTATATTCTTATGTCTTATTAATTCGTCTAATTCATCATTTGTTTTGATTCTCCATGTACCATCTCTTTCTTTTGTAGGACAAAAATTCTTTCTTAACACTTTCCTTTCAAATACCTTTAACTTGTTTTTGATAGTTTCTTTCAAAACCCATACTTCACAGGTGTATGTTGCTACTGGTCGTATAATGCGGCAGTACAATTTCAATTTTGATTTCTTGGAGACCAGTCTATTTTTAAAGAAAAAGTAGTTAGCATAATATGCTTTATTTCCAAGTGTTATTCCATATTGGATCTCTTCTTCTATTGAGTTATTACTGTTCACAGTTGATCCCAGATATTTATAGGACTGGACGTGTTCTAGGTACATTGAGTCAATGTGTAGTTCTTCTAATTTATAATTTTTCCTCATACATCTTAGGTATTTTATTTTCTGACCATTTACAATCAGCCCATATTGTGCCGATGTTTCTTTTAGTTTCTGGAATGTATCTAATTGGGGACTGTTTGGTTCTTGTTGTTAGCAGGATGTCATCTGCATAAGCAGTACATTGTTTCAGACATGTGGTGATATTTCCCTTAGTTCCATCTGTTTTAGTATTGTATCAATAACTAAGCTAAACAAGGTTGCTGATAAGGGATCTCCTCTTTTGACTCTGCATTTTACTATAAATTCTTCTGTAACATCTGTTTATCTTGTGTGTGTTAAGGTTAAGACTATATCTAATTAATTTATCTGGAACCTCAAATTTCATTAAACGGTCTATTACTTTATTCCTATAAACAGAGTCAACAGCATGTGTGTAATCCACAAATGTGTTATACAAATCAACATTATGCTCATAGCTTTTCTCAAAGATCTGCCTTACAATAAAAATATTGTCTAAAGGAGATCTATTTGGGCGGAACCCCATTTGATTATCTTCCAGTTTATTCTCTGTATTTTCCATTAATCTCTTATTCAGTAAAATAGCAAATATTTTATATGCCATATTTAATAATGTAATTGGTCTATAGTTGTTACAGTTAAGTCACCTTTCTTATAAACTGGACAGATAATTCCTTCATACCATTGTTGCGGTACTTGGTCATTATTCCATATCATTGGGATTAATTTGTATAATTTCTGTTTTAGTGTTCTGCCTCCATGTTTAAGCAATTCTGGGGGTGTATTATCAGAGCCAGCTGTCTTGTTCAGTTTCAAATTATTAATTATAAAGCATATTTTATTATATGATGATAGTGGAATTTGTGGTTGATTATTTGTGCATTTCCTTGTAATGGTTTGTATATCTGTACTTTCTGATATATTAAGAATCTTACAAAAGTAGTCTTTCCATCTTTCTAGTATTAAATCTGATTGAGATATAACATTGTCTTCAGCATCTTCACATATTATAGGAAGTGTTCCTTGTTATTTATAGTTCCATATTCCTTCAAAGAACTTTTAGTTCCATTTCTCCTGTGGTATTCTATTTTGGTTATTTTATTGCTAAGTCATTTTTTTCTTCTTTTGTGTGCAGATTTTATTTTCTTGTTTTCTTCTTTCAGTGTATGTGTTCCAACTTATTCTTGTCTTCAGTTGTAGCCATTTTTTTCTTGCTTCAATTTTTTCTTGGATGATTTTCTTACATTCTTCATCCCACCATTCATTCCTGGGGGGTTTACTTTGTGTTTGTGTTACATCTCTTGCTCCATCAACTATTGCTGTCTTTATCTGTTCCCATTCATCATTTATTTCTTGTTTAGGTGCTGGGTTTGTCAACTTATTGTGTAACAGTGATCAATTTTCTTCAAGTTCTGATGGGTTTTGTAGGTTTATTTTATTCCATTTCAGGACTGGTTTTATTTTTTTCTTATATATTACACTTAGTTTTTGTTTAATTACTGCTTTGACTAGGAAATGGTCTGAATCTATATTAGGGCCTCTCATAGATCTTACATCTTCTATTACCCCTCTTTTATTTGCATTTATTATTATGTGATCAATAATTTGGCTAGCTGTATTTTGATCCGGTGACAGCCATGTTATTTTATGTATTCTTTTATGTTGAAAATTAGTGCTCATGACTACCATGTTAGTTACATATGCAAACTCACATAACAATTCACTTTTTCTGTTTGTTTCTTCTTGTAAAGTATGTTGACCAGTTACTTCTTTATATAATCTCTCTTTTCCTAGTTGAGGATTTACATCACCTAAAATTATTATTTTATTATTTTAGGTGTTTTGTCTAGCAAATATTGTAAATTATCATAGACCTGTTCTTTAGGTTCTTCTATATGGTCTTCTGTTGGAGCATATACATTAATTAATGTAATATTATTATATTTACCTTTTATTCTTAATTTACATAGTCATTTGTTATATGGTTCAAACCCTATGACATAATTTTGCATTTTCTTCAGGAGTATAAATTCAGTACCAGCTTGACCTGTTTTGCTACTAGGTTCACTATAATATAATGGGTAATTTTGTTTTTTAATGAAGCCAGTTCCACTCCATCTTATTTCTTGTATTGCTAATATCTCTAGTTGTGTTTCACTTATCTATTCTGCTAACTCTTGCATTTTGCCTCTGTGTAGCAATGTCCTTACATTCCAGGTTCCGATGATTATCTTGCTCTCCTTGTTCCGTTTTACTTGCCTTTGTCTGCATCCATTAATCAATGTGGCAATCATCTGTTGAGATTTTTTAGCCTGAATTTTTTCCTTGGAGAGGTGCCTGGCCTCGCGCACAACCCCCAACTTGGAGGAGCAGTGTTTGTATCAGGTTTGCTCCCTTAGATAGGTTGCCTTCACCGTGGCTTTCAACTCCTATCTAGCCCTCCTGTAACCCTAGGGATGGGGCCCTTACCAGGTACTACTTCCCGGGCCAGGAAGACCTGTAGCTCACTTTGGCAGGGTTGCTATTCCTTGGGGTAGGACTGTCTCACTTGAGAGTTCCTACAGGTTACTGACCTCCAACCTGGAGGACCAGGGTATTCTTTTTGTCTGGGCCATCACCTTTGACCTGTCTGGCATGGGAGACCCTACCAGTAGCTAAGCTACTGAAGTCAGACACTTAGATTCTAAATAATTTAGTGAAACTCTTGTTTTCAGGTCTGTGATCTATTCTGCAAAAATTGTCTGCATTTCATTGCCATATTTGAGATTCTTATACAAGTGACTTTGCAGGTAACTTGTCTGTGGGAAGTCTTGTAATGTAGATGTCTGTCCTAATGATGGAGGCAGCACATACCTCTGAAACATCGGTACATATTTACCAGACTGCATGGCATCTTGTTTCAGAAGACCATTATCTTCTTACCAGAATTTTGTTATGTGTGCTTATAAATAATTTAACATAAAAGAGTGTCTACATGATCACCCTGTGTACCTTGTTTGTCCCAATGTGCTCAGTCTGGTAGGAGTACCTCGTTTGGGAGATGGATGTGGTTCACTGAATCACATATAGTTTTAGTTATTTTTTTACGTATTGTTTTATTTATTTATTTTATTCTTGATGTAAAAAAGTCATACTATATCCGGTTAAACAACTAAATAATTTTTTTTGTAAAATAACACAGTCACTTCACTGTACTCCCTCACTAACATCACTCTCGTATGCGACTGCTGTCTCACTGGACTGCTAGCATCTGTTATCTGCAGCTATCCATTTCCCTGTTTAAACCTTTCCCCATACAACCCCTCCTACCTATCACCAATGGTTCCTGAACATACGTTGACAGTTTAAACTTATAACGTATGGCCATGAACTGTCCGTGACCGACGCAAGCAAACTTAAGAAACAAATGTACCAAAAATGTTCGGCTGTAAGTGGTTTCAACCGGAATCAGATTTTAATTTTGTTCTTTACTTATTGGAACACCTTCATATCCTTGGATTTCTGTGGAACTCATTTTGAACATCAGTGATGTCAGTTTTATCACTTCATAGTGAAAGCAGAGTATGACAGTATTGTTTTTGCAGGATGCATGGTATTACGATGAACTAGATATGCAAGAAATGGAAGGTTTTGATGATCCTGACCCAGATTCGGACTATGATTATGAAGAGTCATACAGTAAGCGGAAGGGCAAGAAACGTACATCAAAAGTTGCCAGAAATACTGATTCTCCTGCTGCTAAGAAACCCAAGGTAATGTAAAAAGTGTTTAAACAAGGTAATTTTGAAGTGTTCAACTTTACGTTTGTAACATCCTCCACTATGTTTGCGAAAGTGGAAGCTAGCAGTTTGATGTTTTTTTATGTTTGTACATCATAGTGAGTTGTGAGCAAATTCCAAATATACAGTACCTGGCTTATTGGTTTAAAGAACTCCCAGTTAAATAATTTTTTCCCCGTCATGTAGTGGTAGATGTACACTTTCAAATTTCTGGAGGTAGTCCATATTGTTGCTCACTTTACCAACTCTTTTGTATTCAGGCAGGCATTGCGGGAGCCACTGCTAGTCATGGCAGTGTGTTGGGGTCAACATAATTATTTTTAATGTATTGCAGTTAGTAATGGTCTTAAAAGAAGGAGCTAGAAAGTGTTAGTTCAGTGTTTTGCAGGTAATACTAGATTTTTAGTCACCATATTTAAAAGAGGTGCTGGAAATGATTTCCTTCACCTTCGTCCTGTTTGTCTGTCTGCAGGTTTCAGTTTGGCTCCCACTTGACAGATTTTAATGAAAGGTGATATTGGAGTCTTCCATGAAAATCTGTGGAACAAATCTACATGTGGTTAAAATTTGACACAAATGTCAGTTCCATGAAGACCTGGGTATGCTTATATTGTTGAAATGTGTATGACATGTTTTGTAGCTGAACAACATTTCAAAGCAACAAGTGAACCCTCTGTTGCATTTCCATGGCAGTGCTGAAATTTTATATTTTTGACAGTGACATGCAGTTTAACAAACATAAGGAAACTATTCTGTTTCCATTTCAATGTTTCTGTGACATAACTCAATACACAGCACATTGTTGCGTTTCCCTGACAACATTGATATGTGAACACCACCATATTACTTCGTAGGTACTGTGCCTCTCCCTCCAGATTATTTTCTTTGTGACCGTCACTAGTATACACATTGCCCACATGCCCAACAAATAAAAATCTCTTAGGTTAAGGTCTAGAAAATGTGGAGGCCACAGTCCCCTCCTTACTATTCTGGTAGCAAATCTGTCTAAACAAGGCATAGAATTGTTTGTTGTGTGAGCTTTGGCACTGTCTTGCTGAAAAAGTGTGTAATTATGCAGATGATCAAACAAGATAGAAACACACAGTCTCAGATTTGTATAATGGTACATTGTGGTGTGTTGACACTGCCATTGCTGCTGTGGAAACACATCACTGTGTTCTCTGCGTTTTGTTGTGCTACATGTGTTACTTTCAATGACATAAGAACACTGAATGTGTTGTTACTCTTACCAATAAAGTATTGAAAATGTTGCCATGGAAATGCAGCATTGAGTTTCCTTTATATTATTGAGCTGCATGTTACTGCTAGCAGTTTGTAGCTGTTGAGTGTTGCCATTGGAGTGAAGCAATGGGTTCACTTTGAATTATTGTTGAGCTACATAGTATTTTGTACAGCTGTCAACAGTATAAATATACCTAGGTGTTCAAGTAAACTGTTTGATATTTTTGTTCACTTATAACACCAAACTTTGGAATTTCTCAACACATTTTCATAAAAAATCAAATTTAAAAAATCCATCGAATGGGAGCCAATTTGATACGTGCGGATGGACAATTGGGTATACAGACTTGATGAAGCTGAAAGGTGCTTTTGAGTTTGAGTGAACTTCTGTAGAAGTTCAATACTATAAGGTTTTGATGTTGGTGTATAATATGTAGATACAATTTTCTACTTGGACCTTGTCAATCGTCTTAACAGATTTTTTTAAAACACTAAGTTTTGGAAGCCAGATCTGCTTCTTTCTTCAGGCTAGATGCACCTAACCTGCTGGACCCCTTAGATCGATATGTACTCAGTCACTGGATATCATGTAAACACTAAATTAGTGCACATGAGTTCCTGAGAACAGAACTCATTTGCAGGTTATAATAGGAAATATGCTACAAAAAAATTAAAAACAACCACAAGACTCAGAGAATAGCGCCTGAAGCACACCACAAATTTAAACCATCGAAACTGTATTCAGAGCTATGAACTCAAGCTGATCAGACCATAGACACATCGTACAGAACCATAACACACGCATTGAAGATCCAATCACTACTAACACCAACTGTGGAGAGGTTGCGAATCTTCGTGGGGTCAAACATATTAGTAAGACAGTTCATTCCTGAACAAAGGGTGCCAGATGGGGAAACTTCCAACACTGGGTTGGCTAATAGGATTTTATAAACATACTATGTAGGCCACTTCCTTATACTTACTGTACACTGGTTTCCTTTCAGTCTCTAAAATCATTGCTTCATCCCAAAGTACATGGTGATTCTCTTCAAATGAATGCTGTGCTAGTGTGGATCTTTCTAGGTGACCTACTTCCAAGTTTCGCATGTGTTCCCTGAATGTCACTGTGTATGGCCTGCCTGTTTCCCCATTCTAGCTCCTGCCACATTACAGGGGATACAATAGATACAATTTGCAGTGTCCTGTAGAGCACTTATTGGCCCAGTTCTCATAAATGAATCTCTCAGGGTGTGACTCGTTTTGAAAACAGTTTTAATATTGTATCTTTTTGCTATACATTTGAACTTTTCTGAGACATCCCTTATATAAGGTATAGACATTAAACCTGCACCTACTTCTTCAGGCGAACATTTCTTGTGGGTCTGTTGATAACAGAATTAATAAATCCAGTGGGATAGGTATTAAGCTGTAGATTGTATTTTAAAGTAACAATCCCGTCGGACCAGACCTGTTGCTTGTGTCATATGATGGTATGTGGTATAGACTCTGTACAACTAATCTGTTAGACGAAGGACAAGGAACAAGAGCAGAAGATTGTATCTATTTGTGTAGAAGTGTTTTGATGTTGTATACACTGTGCATCTGTTTCATGTCACTTTTTATTTACCAGCAATCAGTCCACACTTTTTGTAAGTTTAATGGAAAGTGATGGAAGAATGTTTATAACATGTCATAGTGCAGTGATGGTCTCACAAGCAGTTTAGGCCCAGTAGTTCTGGTTGCATTTGAAGCACACCACGCATTTACTCATAATGTCATGTTTCAGGACTTCATGGATTAACGTGGGATTTTTCGTTGACCAGTATGTGATATTGTGAGGTGAAATAAAGCATCATAGCTCAACAAAATGAGTGTAGTGTATATTTCTTTGGTTGAATTTATGACAGCACTTTTTTTTAGGAAAGGTTTTTAACATTACATTGTACAGACACACACATTGTCATTGGTGTTCCCACTGTGAGTGATGACTGACTTCATTACCTCAGACATGTATCAACCTCTTAGCAACAGACTGAGTTGTAGGCAGCTCAGTGCGGTAGCCAGGTTCTAGACATTAAGGCTAGCTGACATGAAGCGACCACCAGTATAGGCCAGTTAAACTAAATGTGACATAGATGTTCTTTTCTGTATGTTTTAAGAAAATGTTGCTTTCTGTTAAGAATCACATCTCAAAGACCACTGTGTCAATGCTGTGTGTCCACTGTCCTGATTAAGACATGCCATTCATTTTAAATTCACAAAATTATTTGTTCAGAATCTGAAAATTCATTTTACGCTTTCTCACTGTTTATATGAGCCATTGTACACTGACAAGTTCATATTTGTTTTGAAAAGTGCCTCAAATTGGAAAATGTTGGTGATATATTTTGTCTAATTTGCCTGTTTCCACGTTGAGCAGAATGTAGAACATGAATTGTATGAAATACAAGAAAGCTAAATTAAATAGGTGATGAACATATTGCTCTTATGCATTGTTTCTCAGCTGTGTTATCCACACAAGAGTGTGTTGGAAATAGCATCTATATTAGCCATAGAATTTTAAATTGGAATGCTTGTGAACATATTTGTTAATAACCCACAAAGTATTTTTATAGTTGTCAGGTCTTAGTCACCTTGTTGTTTTGTGTCAGTGACCAATGCTGCTATTTGCTGAACTATTACTGCTCTCTCTTTGTCTACTTTATTAGTTTTCTTATATGCTCTGTTCTAAAAATAGCCACTTTTAGGGACTATTTCTCTTAGGTTTTCATGTACAAAATGTCTCTTAAATGTTTGTAGGGACTAACAGGAAAATTGGATAACTTGAAGGCCAGGCAAAGTGGGAATACAGTTTGTGCAAAATCAACTTATGGTAGTTCAAGATTAATGTGTCATAAATTGGTGGACTGTGTTTTAATATGTCACCAAATGAGGAAGGTTGATAAATGCTGCTGTAATTTTTTTTATTGAAGTTTTCGTTAACAATTGAACAACTGCTATATATGAGCCTGTTTAATGTCTCAGATTTTTTGTCATGGTAAACACACAGTTTTCTTACAGGGACCTGGACGAGGGCGCAAGAAAACCAACTATGATGCATTGACTGATGCAGAAAAACCCTTCTCCTGTGAACGTAAGTTCAGCCTTTACTACGTTTAATATTGAAGTTGGGTTAGTTATTACCTTTGGTCTTGAAGCAGAGCAAGTTATACTGAAAGTGTTAAATGTTTTCATTGCCTGAAGGAGAAGTTTCCAGAGCAACATGTAGACAGTTGGGCAGTATCTTCCACTGCTGTGTATATATTTGATGATCACAGTAATTCAGCAATATTTGATGGTACAGTCTCCAACATTCATGCATGAAAATGGTCATGTTGTCATTATTGTTTTGTAGATGTAAGAGCTTTCCAGATTTGGATGAGGTACATATAAACTTTTTTCAGTTGTGTGTAGGCAGTACATGATGTAGAGTGGCAGACATTTACCTGTGCTCACTCTGTGTCTCTAGCTCTCTCACTTTCTCTTGACTTGAATTGCTTCATCTTGCTGCTCCTGCCTCTTGCATCTCAGCTTGTGCTACAGTATTGAATGTTGTATGGTGGAGGCTACTGTTGCTGCTCATGCAAACAATTGAAGAAAAAGTGGCAGTTTTGCAGTATGATCGAAGTTCAGTGATGAGGCAAAATTGTTTAAGGTTTATAGGTCTATGTTACACAAGAACTTGAACTTGATGCATCACATTTTTTCTTCAATCACTTTAGTTGGGTGATGGATCCTAAGCTTATGCTTATGTGCCTACTTGGGGTTACCTTTGATGTGTTTAGTTTCATTTTCTTTCTTGTAGGACTGAGTAATAAAGGTTTGGCCTGTGGTGGCAGGCTTTCTTTCCCATTGCACACAAAGTGTACAGGTACAGATGCAAAACTTACCATGACATGAGAAGTTGAAGTATGAAGGATTAAAACATCTTATTGTGGTCTACATGATTTTATAGAAAGGGAACACACTGCAAACATAGTTTGTAGAGGTATGTCACTGCACCACATCTCAGAAAGCAAAACCACCAAGTTACTATTGCTCCATCCTATTTTTCTGGGGGAGGTGGAGGTTAGGGAGTTCCAAGTACTAATGCTGATTGAAGGTCACATATTTTCGGCCACTTTTGGCCTTGAACTGTAGGCTGAGTTTGTTGCAGTATGTGGAGCTCGCTACAAGACTCGCCCAGGCCTCACCTACCACTACACACATTCGCACAAGGACCGTGATGATGAGGATTGTAGCAGCAGTGGTATGGGTGGCCCTGAGGGGGGTTCAGTGGGGTCAGTAGACCGTGGGGCCTCCCCCAGCGTGAAGCAACAGCAACAACAGCAACTCCTGCAGCAGGCACAAGTGGTGGCATCCCAGGCACAGGCCACTGCAGATCCAGGAGCAGCGGCAGGTTGGAGCAAGTTCCAGGACAGTTACCTCACCTTCCTAAAGACCCCCGGTATGCTCACGTGCTGCCTCTTGGAACCACTCGCCCGCCTGAGCCCAACTTACTGAACCCCATCATTTGCAAAGACTTGGGTGTGGTCCTCTTCACCTTGGGATTGGCAACACCTTCCTCGTGGGTTTGAAGCAGTTACTTGAGTTTGAACACCATTACCCTCTTTTCCTTCTGTTGGGTTTGAGCAGCATTAATACAGTTTCTTCTTGTTTTCTTGTGTTTGGGCAATGCAAGTTTTAACTCACTTCCTGCTGGCATAGTTGTGACCTTCCCTATCCATTATTCATTGGTCTGGCCATTTCATCTCTTGCACACCCCAAATCCCTTCCTTTTCTCAATATGGGGTTTGTGTGGTTTGTGTCAAATGTATTGAGGTCACTTCTTTCTTTTGCACATTCATTTGACATTTTGTATTCCTTTATCATCATCTCATTAATAGCTTTATTCCAGTTAGCACAGTTGTAATGTTTGCTGTCTTGTCTTCAGTTTATATATTCCTTTATCTTCAGAAGTGTTTTTATTTATTTTTTCTGTACTGTGCACAGAAGCTACAGAAAATTTTTATGTAATTTGGTCTTGTTTGGATAGTTTGCAGTGTGTGCTTGTTGTTGGTTTTTTTTGTTCTACACTAACACAAGGCACTTGTGACTAGAAGGAATGGACTGTTTTGGAAGTTAATAGAAGGAACTATTGATAATGATAAGGCTGTGACATGTGCTATGAAATGGTGTACACAGTTACTGTAGCATTTCTCTGTCAGGCTGTTCTTTCAGCAGAAACTCTTTTTTTCTTTCTTCTTCTTCTTCTTCTTCTTCGTCTTCTTCTTCTTCTTCTTCTTCTTCTTCTTCTTCTTCTTCTTCTTCTTCTTCTTCTTCTTCTTCTTCTTCTTCTT
>Ga0268261_10000206_pt1 | contig 36669 bp, 21 predicted proteins | sample TergutNc150P1_FD_190353 | JGI IMG/M metagenome (GOLD analysis project Ga0268261, IMG submission 190353) | Nasutitermes corniger P1 segment gut microbial community from laboratory colony in Florida, USA - Nc150 P1 (SPAdes) (version 2) | ecosystem: Host-associated > Arthropoda: Insects >... | reverse complement strand
TATATATATATATATATATATATATATATATATATATATCCAGCATGGCAAATGCAAATGCTCCATTATATTACGATCTGTTCCGTGTCTGGTTGTACCATACTTTTACACATTATCTCATAAAAGACACAATTTTCAGAAAACAAAATATTTAAACAAATATTACCTTTCTTGATTTTGTATGCAACTTTGTTCGGAAAGGTTACTCTTTCTAAGAAAAATTCGTCGTAATATTGTCTTATATAAGGTTGTCTGTCTTTATGTAAAATACACATTATCCTTGTCAGAATTTAGCAAAACATGAAGTTTCTCTACAATTTTTGTGAAGTTCGAAAATATTAGTTTTTGTGAAAATTCGTTCAATGGGAGCGGAGTTATTTGATGTGGATGGACGGATGGACGGGCAGTCATCACGAACCTACAACTCACTATTCGAAAATGTGCGAATTGCCTGAAATAGGTCACTTTGTAATATATGTAAAATATTTACTTGGCACAGACTTACGTTTGTTGGACTCGAAGCAGCAGAATTCGAGAATAATGTAACGATCGTAGTCAAGTGAGTGCTATTGTGTTGTAGAGTTCGTTAGAATTTAAATATTGGAATTGCCTTACTTGAAGCAGAGAGAGATTGCATATTTTGTTTAAAGAAATTTTGTCAATTTTCAGCAATATTATAATGTGAACAATATAACAATACGATAATTTTGGTTGTTTGGCTAATAAGTAAATATTTCAGAAAAGATGATTGCCTGCACTTGATGAATTGAGGAAAATGATAGATGTTGTTGATTTTCTGTCGAAATATGCGTCTGAAGCAATGAACGAAAAAGACTGAGCTACCACTGATCTATTAACTTGTTTGTTGCTTTGCATAAGTGAGGAGAGAAGAACAAGACACATTTAACATGCAGTAAAACGTTACTCAGACGCGATTGTCAGGAGGAAAGTGGTAGTGACGTAATAAAAAATAACCAATGACGCAGTGAGATTCAGAATGATTGAATTTCAGTCTCATATTTTAAATTGGTACGCTTCGAAATCAAATTATCTGTGTCGTCAATTGACCGCGTGTGTAGCTGTTGTGACCTGACAGACAGTAATTTGATATCGTCTCCATTGTCTGTAAAAATGCCAAATATTTTCCAGATCTTCTGTAGATGTGCAGCACGTTAGTAATGGCGTACCAAAATTGTAAAATTCAATTAATAATGTCCGTCCCTCTCTCTGTCCGTCCCTCTCTCTGTCCGTCCCTCAGCACTAAACAATTTATAGGGAGTTGTGTGGCGAGTTTTTTTAAATGTCTTTAGAAAAATCATGTTTCATTAAAACATAAAAAAGGCTTGAGAAAACAGATTATTAGCATCGTTATGTTCGTCTGTTCGTTCGTCCCTCTGTGTGTCAGCATGAAACAACTCTTTTCCCACTGAATGCACTTTTATGAAAAGTATTTGAAGTAGTTTTTTAAGATCTCTCAAGAAAATTGTGCAATTATTTAAATGTGACAACCATAACTTGTTCTTTAAATTTAAGCCGATTTAAATTCATGATAAAATATCATTAACTTAAATTATAAATAAGACAGTTACAGACAAATTTGCAGGTCGTTTCAAAACACATATTTTGTTGACCTTCACTATCTAATGTAAAAATATATCCAACACTTCACTCCCCTCACAACACTTACCCCTTCTTCTGTTCTATAAAATACCACTTTTCTATATACATTTTATAAACCAATTTGTGCACTTTCATTATTTCCCTATTTCACACAGCACGATGCAGTTTTGTAAGGCACATTTCGGAGTAAGTTGCGCGAGTCAGAAGCAAACACATCTTTACAGGAACACATGTCAGGTGTGATAGGACTTTATTGTTTTATAAATTTATAAGCATTATGTGGCAAATAAGCGATGAATTGTTAGATGTCTTATGGCCCACTGGCTGCACAAGGTCAGTGTTAATACAGATTGTGACTGTAGAGAATCACAGCAGATCCACACTTCGTGTTTGTCGCACTGTGTGTGGTCACTAGAGGGAAGTAAATGTCCTGCATTTGTAGTTAATTAAAGACGTAATTCGACTCGAAATAAATAAACTGTTCTGTTACGTCCGGTCCGAATTGTCGGCAGATCTCTATATATCTAAGTGTAACAGACATTGTGTACAGAGTTTAGAAGTAAAAGTGTCGTCTGTCTTCCACTGAAGATTTCTTCAGTAGTTAAAGATTTACCCGCAGTTTTATTGGAAAAAAATTCCGAACACAAGGTGGCTTTTAAAGTGAAATTCACAATTGTATATTAGCAGCTGTCATATACTGAGTAATAGCGAAGAAGCATTTTATGATAATTCTTCTTTACATACCGTTACAAATTATCACTAAATCAAGAATGTACATAGATATGAAAGTTCATATATCAAAAATTTTGTTCAAATTATTGCCTTTGTTAAGCAGGCGATTGGCACTTAAAATAAGAATCAGGGGTTCGAATAAATACTAAAGTTGCTGATGAGAAAAGAGGTGATACATGTAATAGATCTAATAAATAAAGTCAGATTTGTGAATGTCTAGACAAATGACATAATTAAACTGAATAGATGATTAACCACTAAAACTCTCTCAATAAAAAATAAGAATAACCTCAAATCCTTCAGTTTTCATATCTTGGGGAGATATAGACAGACACCTATACGGAGAGACACAGAATTTGACACAATTTCTGAGTACAAAAACCAAGTTTATTTTCTTTACCAACAATTACTGAATTCAGTTCGTTCACTCTTTTATTGCGTATACAGCAGTCTATCAACAACAAGAGACTGGGCATGGTGCGCACCAAGCCTTCTGTATTGTGCGAGCCCCATCTCTTTCTCGGGGACAAATTGACAGGTGGTTGGCACTGGACATTCACTCTCATTTAGCACTGAGCTTAAAGAAAGAATTGAGTTACGCTACTATTCATTCTATGGGTTTTAATAACCTGCTCCCATGTGCCTAGTTGCGAGATATTTAAGTCATTATTCCATTTTCAAGATTTACAAGTCTTGACCACTTTCTCTTATAGCACGAACGACATTAGATAAAGATGAATATAGAGCGTGTGCGGAATAATCCTGAGAGAGTAGTACCGAAAGACTGAGACAAGAACATACTATTGTGCCACTTTTTTTCTACCACATATCCTTGATGAAATGTCTTTGAACCGAACACAATCTTCAGCTTTCAGGTGTTTGCGACTAACCACCAGAGCCATGGAACGGCCTCTTTAGGTGATAGAGTACATTGATTTTTATAAATGGTCTGAGCTACCGCGGAATAAACAGTCTCCATATCGGTTATATTAAGGAACGTGCTATTGTCGTACAAAGAATTATATTCTCTTTGTTCTGAAAATAATATGAAAAACACAAATACGCCCTGATGTAATATTTATATTTTGCAGATGTAAAAAACGTGAGTTGTATAAAGTTTCCAGGTGGTTTTAGATGGCTAATCACTGTCGGAACCGACGGAAAATCTTCCTGAATTTCAGCCTGGAACGCGGCAGACCATATTTTCTCAGTGTTACGATAAATTAAATATCGTATTCGATTAATCTGGAGTACAGTTATATTGTATTCTATCACTGTGCAGTTCAGATATACCTCCACGCATTTTCTGCGAAAGCAATAGACTGAGATGATCGATTAACTTCAAATTCCGACAGACAATTCTCCTCACAAAGAACCACTGTTACGCAAAGCATTCAAGGCATTGCGTGACAAATATAAAGGACGGATTGAATAAAAGAAAGGTCTCTTACCAAATTATCAGGTCTAAACTAAGTTCGTAAAGACCGAAGGCTAGTCACCATATAGAATGTACTTCGTCGACTTCTGTAAATATCCCCATATACACTTATTCATTAATCCAATGCTCTAATTGGGGAAAAGGAAATAGTTGTGTGTTATTAAAGTGAATTATATATAATTTCTATTTCTAACACAACAAATTGAATGTGTGGATTACATATACTTTTCCAGAGTGTTTAAAATAGCAGAAGGTTGCGTTCCATTTCCTAAGCCAATGTTTCTCAATGGAACCTCTTCTGTTAACTCTTCTCCTTTCTGGCAGTGATCTGTCCCGTATTCCACAAACTGGCTAATATCTATTTTGTTCTCCTTCAGTTTCTTCAGCACGTCCTTCACAGTCGTTTTGTCAGGATATTGGTTTCGATACAACACATAGGCATCAGCTGTAAGCAGATTATCGTTGGTTGTTAGATTTGAAATTCCTAGATATGTAATTACAAAAGTTGTGATTAATGACAAGTTCTCATGTTTCTGTCGTCTTTGCATCTCCCCTCAGGTTTTAACACTCCAACAAATTTCCCTGTATTCCCTTCCTCCCTTATGGACATTCAGTACAAATGAACACTCTGGCTATACATAGCGTTTGATGGCACTAGGAACTGGTTGACATAGGCCTTAGGGGCAAGCACAGCAACACAAAACAAAGCAGAATGTTTGTTGTTAACGTTACTCTACTGTACGTAATTTCTGGTTTTTAATCGGTTTTATGGAGGCATATTTTGTTAAAAATATTTACGTTTGTACATTGGGTAATTAAACTTTATGCTTATTGTAGATCAACTGTACAATTTGCAAAGAATAACGCAAAAGAAAACAGGCATCATAATTAAAACCATGGCATAATGGTGTCGTTGTGTAATTATTAATAACTTTGAAAATCAATAATTGATACGTACACGGTGTGTTCATAGCCTTAAATAACTAGCACGCAAAGCGCATGCGCCGTATTATATTATCATGTGTTTTCCCTCTGTCTGTACCATGTTTTTCAACGTTATCTCATAAACGAAAAAAATATATAAAGCAATATTTAAACATAGAAAACGTTCTCGATATTTCTACAAATTTCTTCACAAAAGTTAATTTTTCTAAGAAGAATTTTTTGCTAGGTTTTATTACATATATGTTTGTCTTTATGTAAGTACCCATTACACTTGTCAGAATTTAGATAAATATGAAGTTTCTCTACATTTTTTTAAGATCTCAATTATCAATTATCCACTCCAATGGAGGTCGAGTTATTCCATGTGTACGGACGGACGGACAGCCATTACGAAACTAATCTCGTATTTTCGAAAATGTGCGTAGTGCCTGATAAATTTCACTCTGTAATTTATTCCATAGAGCAGGGTCCTTCTTGAGAAGCTAACAGGCGTTCAGCTAGTCAAGAAATTCCCCTCATTTTATGGAATCCGAAGGTTTATTACAGCATTCACAAGTGCCCGCCACCCATCCCTATCTTGAGCCAGCTCAATCCAGTCCATGCCTCCACATCCCAAATCCTGAAGTTCCATCTTAATAGTGAGCCTCCCCTACAAAGGCCCCACGTACCAAACCTTATGTCGCATTTCCCTAGAATAAAAATATCAGTTCAGGTCTTAGGCTTACTTTTTCACTGTTTTGCAACACAATTGATCTTTAGGTTGAGGAGTTGTTAGTACCTCGGCCAAACCCTAAGCTTGAAGACCAACATTTTTTGGCCGTCCACGACTGCTTATTCAATATATTCGCCGCTACCCACCATACTAGAGGCTGTTCATCCTTCCCGGAAAATGAGGACGCGGCACGCCATGGTGACATTGACCCTCTTATCACTGTCAATTTGTAATACATGTAAAATATTGAAATGGTACGGACTTACATTTGTTGGACTCGAAGAGGCAGTATATGAGAATGGCGTAACGATCATAGTCAACTGCTATGACGTAGGCTGGCACACTCACAAAATCTGCAAAAGTGATATAACTTTCATATAAATATAAATTCCAGGATTTCTGCTATTCCCTTCAGATCAAAATAGAAATCTAAATCCTTTAAAAAATTTCCAGTGACTTGAGGGGTATGATCACTATAAATCGGGAGGGTTAAATTATTAAGTAAGCTACAGCCTGCCAGTAACCCAGGATTTGCATTCACATGATTATCATATAACTTTACACTATTCACTTCACCCTGTAGGTGTTGCCACACTTACATACATGCTCACATGCTCAACGAACATTCGTACTTCTCTGGTCACTTGCCTGATTGTTAGTGCTAACAACAAATTCTGTTCCGCCCTGATTACTACCGTTAGTCAATGTGATTATAGGACAATCATCATTAATATTATTAATGGTTTTATTACTTGTCAAATTCACAGACAAACTTTATTTCAACTTGTTTATTCCTTGATTTACTTTCAAGAATTTTGAATGGTATTACTGCTTCTCCGCAACTATCTGATTGTTACACACAGATATTTTATCAGAAACATCCGTGTTGATCCGTTGTTTCATTTGAATTAACTCCTGTTTAATTGACTGTATATCACTGTCTGTATTTTCTACATGCCGACCTAAATCTATCTCCAAAAGCTTTGTCTTAGCTTTAAGTTCTTCAGTAATTCTGTCTATGCGTTTGTCTGTTTCCTCAATGTTACCAGTTAACGGATCATCCAGTTTTTCACACACATCTTCCATACTGTTACTGACACTCAATATTTCTATAGCAGTGTCTGAACGCAGTTTATCCATGGCCTCCTGAAGTTTTGTTACTTCCCTTTCTAACTTATTCGACAAATCTGCTCTTAATTTTCATTTTCATCTATAATGTGTTTTGTCAAAGTCTCTGACAATCTTTTATTATTACTTTCTATTTGTTCAACCAATCGGGCATTTTCTACCTGTAATTTAGTATTCATGTTTTCTGCCACTTTAGTGTTATTACTGTGAATTTCGACTTCAAATTGTCGAAGCCTTCCCTAACAATCTCCCTAAATTTGTCTAACTGCTTTAAAAACATAACAATATTGTCATCTGACTTTTCAGGGTTGTTAACGTGATTGTCAGGTGACTGCTCTTCTTCACCTATTTGTACTTCAATTTGGGAGTTACTTCCTTTGTTTCTCAGGGTTTCACTTTCGACAATAGTACACACTAATTCCCTCTGACATGGCAAAATTGTGAGTCTCGCGGTGCAGCTTTTACTACTGTAGTCATGTTTCGGCTTCTTCATTGTCTTTCTCCCATGGTTAGATTTGCATTATTTTAATTTATATTTCTTATAGCTTTAAGTACCGTGACTTACATTCAGTTGCGCAGCAGAACTTATTAAAGCTGGCCGTTGCGTGATGTTGCAGCTGTTGTTCAGCGGTCAGTTCACACTGTACAGTTGACAATTGTTGTCGTAGTCGCCGGTGAGCTACATGCAGTCACAGCCGTTACTGTAGATCGGAGTTGGGATGCCTCAGGGTTCTTTGCTCGTACATCTAGTAGGTCTGTTTTCCGGTCGAGGTTTCAGCTATGTTTTCCTTACTCTCCCCCAGCCGTCGGTTTCGGACACCTTCGTTGGTCAGTAGCCTGGTGTAATCTCCATGTTGTTCAGCTTTCCTGCTTGTTCTAGCCCCATGCCATGGGCGTCAATTTTGTTGCTACCGTACTTTGCCCCGCTAGCCTAAGGACTTTTCTCAGGGTAATTTATATGTAGGAGGTCCCCGAAAGGTCCACGATCTGCTGCGACTGTCTACTCACGATAAGACACTTATTATGCGTTTTTGTTTATTTATTGTGCAGTTAATTGTTCTTTAACACGTTGGACTATCAACGGCACTTGTATAATTACACATAATTTACAATTAATTTTTGTCGAGGTTAAGTTTCTACTGTGCACTCAAATTTGCTTATTCTCACTGTGATGGTCTAAAAGAGAGTGTCCCTCGCTTGCTTCTTCACTCTCCAAATCAAATAACCCTCAATGTACCGAAATGATCGTGTTGGTCGAAATTCAAATTTAGAACACCCCATTGGATGAATTAAAATTTTATAAAGACAAATCTCATTGGTTGGCTAATTCAATTCAGTAGACCCCAAACTTACGTTAACGAACATTTTGGGGGTCGCTCACAGGCACTCCTACTAAAAGAATTATGTCCTCAAAGTGACAAACGTCTCGGATTTCACTACAAAAACCGAGCTGTAAAACTCCTACCAACTTGACAGTTGATGGATGTCCTGTCCAAGCTCAAGCTTTTGGATGCCTTAACGGCCATCGCACTTCCGGCTGCGTTTCCTAGTTAGGTCATTGACAGTCAAGGAATTTATCTCCATGAGCCCGTTCAGGGTTTGAACCTGAATCGCCGGTCCATATCAGGACTTGAAACTGAAATGCCGGTAACACAAACTAAAACGTTACGTAAAGCACGTACACTTTCTAAAGTTCCTTCAAGCTCTCTGCAGTTTGTTCTACACACTGTCCTTATTCTCTTTATTAATTCGTTCAACACAATATTATAGAGTAATGTGAGCTTCAAATCTACACAACTATATAAAATACCATTTGTTTATATATTTTCTCAGCCAATCTGTGCACTTCAATTATTTGTCAATTTTACACGACACAAAGTAGTTGATTCTAATGAATTTCAGTCACTGTGATCCAAGTATAGTTGAATCATTTTACCTTAGAAATAATTACATGATAATATCAGTAGAGCAAAGCCAAATAATTTCTTTGTTTCAATTTTAGTGTTTAATTGTTTCGACATACCCACACTCCATTACGTTAGTGTGTCAGCGCAGATGCAGTGACAGTATGCTATGCGATCTACCGAGTGTGTCTGTGCCTAACTGTGTGTGATCTGGAAACCTCAACAAACAGTTACCCTAGTCGTGAGTTTGCCTGCAGTACCACAGAAAAAGTAACAAAAGATTTACTTACAGACACTCGAATTGCAGTTGGCCTTTAATTCCAGCTCCTCGACAATGCGGTTGTTACAGTCGTGTGGACAATTTTGTAGGACATATTTCATAATAGGTTGCGGGAGTCGAAATCAAACACATCTTTACAGGAGCACATATCAGTTGTGATAGTACAGTGGTGCCTACGGGGTAGGAGTATAACTCCTGATACTTCTAACTTAATGGACACTACGTTGTTATCACCGTCGTTGACTGATCTGATAGTAATTGCTGCCACCAGTCCAACAATAGACATTAAACAATGAATCAACCTTGCTACTTTTACTTATTGCAAGTTATACACACGGACAAGTTTAGAATAATTTATAACGCAATCCAATAAAGTAAAAGTATTTAATAAAATTATTATTTTATATATATATTCCAAGGTGATAATATTGCAAAGAATAAGATCAATATAATTAGTTACATTCAGTAACAAATACACGAATTTATTTACAGGCAATTTCTTACTGATTATGAAATGATTTATCTCACTTCTTTATATAAGACAGTGCACGTGAATTTAGAATGTATACACGAATTTAATTTGGACTTTGCTCGATTCGAATAGAGAATAATTTAGTCAGGACGATTTACCTTGGATTATTATGAAGCGGTGAAGTCTCGCGAATATTGCAGTCACAAACCTTAATGAAATTATAGCTTTCACTATGCTATTACAATGTTTCCAATAATTTTTCTTTCAAAATAACAAGTACCTAACGCCGGTAAAACGAGTGAGGGCATTTACCTAGGTGTACTGTGTTATATAGATGAGTGTTTGATCAGGCATTCCAACAAAGGTAACAATCTTACACGTTACATCGTGAGCTTAAGGTGCAGCAAACCACTGTGATATTGTTGATTTAGAAGGAAATAAAGAATTGCTAGATTTCTTTTATGTCAAACGTGTAAAATTTTGATGCCTGCTTTCTGCTTTTAGCCAAATTAATTCTTATAAATTTAAACATACATTATATTACTTTATTAGTCTGTAAATTTATAAACATTATGCGGCAAATAAACGATGGTCTGTTAGATGACTTATGCTCCACTGGCTGCACAAGGTCAGAGTGAATACAGACTGTGACTGTAGAGATACACAGGCAGATCCACACTTTAGGTCTGTCGCACTGAGTGATTTCACTGTAGTGAAATCAAATTTCTGAAAATTGTTCTACCTTAAAGACGTAATTCTTCCCGAAAGAAATTGATTGTTCTATTATGGTCGGTCTGCCTTGTTGGCAGAACTGTATATATCTAAGTATAATAGACATTGCTTATACTTTTATGAGGTAAACGTGTCGTCTCCCTTCCACTGAAATTCTCCTCAGTCGTTAAAGGTTTTACTCGCAATTTTATTGGAAACAATTCCGAAAACGTGATGGATTTAAAGAGAAATTCACTATTGTATGTATAAGCTGAGTAATATTGAAGATGCATTTCATGATACTTCTTCTTTATATACCGTAACAAATTATCAGTAACCAAGGATGGACATAGATATGAATGATCACATATTAAAACAATTTTTTGTTCAAACTCTTGTCTTTGGTATGCAAGTGAGTCCTGTAGTGAAACCAATAAATACAGCCCGATTAGTGAATGTCTAGACACCTTACCAAACATACACTGAATAGATGATTAACTACAAAACTTTGTTAACAAAGAGAAGGAATAACGTCAGTTTTCACCATTTCAATAAACATGTACAGACAAAACAACGTAGGACAGACAGAGAAGTTGGAACAAAATCTGAGTATTAAAAAAAAATTTAATTTATTTACCACCAATTATTAAATTCATTTCATTCGTTCGTTCGTGGTATATACAGCAGTCTATCAACAAAAACAGACAGGGCATGGTGCGCTCCAAACCTTCTGTATAATGCACACCACATCTCTTTCTTGGGCGTAAAGTGACCGGTGTGAGGCAAAGGAAATTCACCCTAATTTAGCACTGTGCACATTACTGAAAAAAACTGTGTCAATTTTATTCATTACGGTGCACCTAACACACAAAAAAACAGTTTTGATCTGACATACGGCTATACTACAGAACAATTTTAACAAAGAAGACAAAATAACTGATACCATTTTAGTGACATAGCAAAGCAAAATGTATGAGATCCCTGTGATGGTATAATTGTTTCGAATCATGTAGAAGCAACTGTTATATATTTTAATGTAGAAAGTTTAGTGTTTTAAATTGTATATATTGTGCATTGTTTGGAACAGAAAAGATAGAGTGATATACGATGAACCGTGAAAAAGTAAAAATTTTATCTTTGTTCTGAAAATCATATGAAACACACAAATATGCTCTGATGTAGTATTTATATTTTGTATATGTATAAAACTTGAGACACATAAAGTTTCCAGGTGGATTTAAAGGGCTAATTACTGTCGGAATTGAACGTCAAACTTCCAGAATTTCAGCCCGGAACGCGGCAGGCCATACTTTCTCATTGTTACGATAATTAAATATTGTATTCTATCACTGTGGACTTCAGATATACCTCCACGCATTCTCTGCGAAGGCACTAGACTGAGATGATCGATTAACTTCAAATTCCAACAGATAATTCTCCTCACAAAAACCACAGGTACGCAATGCATTTGTAGTACCCACGTGGTAGGAATATAACTCCTGATAATTTTTACTTAATGGACACTATGTTATCATCGTCGTTGATTTATCTGATAGTAATTCGCTGCCACCAGTCCAACAAAGGACATTAAAAAACGAATCAACCTTGCTACTTTCACTTATTACAAGTTAAACACACGGACAAGTTTAGGATAATTTATAACGCAATCCAATAAAGTGGAAAGAATTTAATAAGGGTAAACTGTATACATAAGTAATAATATTGTAAAGAATAAAATAAATATATTTATAACAAAATCCAATAAAGTAGAAAGTATTTAATAAGGATAAACTGTATATATAAGTAATAACATTGTAAAGAAATAAAATCAATATAGCTAGTTACATCCACTAATAAGAACACGAATTTAGTTTCAGGCAAATTGTTGTTGATTATTAAGTTATTTGTCTCTCTTCTTTATATAAAACAGTACACGTGAATTTAGAATTTATATACGCGAATTTAATTTGGAAACTGCTCGAATCGGGTAAGGAATAATTTAGTAATTTAAAATGCCAGCACAACTTACTTTCGATTATTATGAAGCAGTAGAGCCTCGCGAACATTGCACTCACAAACTTTATCAAAATGTAGCTTCGTCTACGCTTTCAATAATTTATCCTTCAAAGTAGCAGCTATGTAACGCCGGTAAAACGAGTGAGGACATTTACCTCCGTGTACTGTGTTATATAGACGCGGAGTGATTAATCAGACATTCCAATAAGGGTAATAAAATTACGCGTCACGCAGTAAGCTCAAGCTGTAGCAAACCACTGTGGTATTGTTGAGTTATAAGGAAATAAAAATTGTTAAACTTGTAGTACATCAAACGTGTAAGTTCTGATGCCTGATTTCTGTCAAATTAATTCTATTTGATTTTGACATACTTTACACATTCGAGGCATGGCGTGACAATCACAAATGACGGATTTGATAAAAGAAAGTTCTCTTGCAAAATTATGAGAACCGAACTACGTTCGTCCAGATCGAAGTCTAGTAGCCACAGACACTGAGCTTCGTCGAATTCAGAAAAGTCCTCATATATATATTTAGTCATTTATCCAATGCTGTAAGTGGGGAAAAGGAGATAGTTGCGTGCTATTAAAGTGAATTTATACCACTTTTATTTCTGGTAAAAAAAATTGCATACAAGGATTAAATTCACTTGTCCAGAGAGTTTAAAATCGCAGAAAGTTGCGTTCAATTTCCTATGCCAGTGTCCCCTTCTGCTGTCCAATTTCCAAATTTGCAGTTTTCCATCCGGTATTCTATTAACTCGTTAAAATCTATTTCGTTCTTTTTCAGCATCTTCTTCATCTCCTCCACTGTCGCTTGGTCGGGGTATAGGTTTCGATATATCACAAATGTATAAGCTGTAATAAATTATCGTCTGTTGTTAGATTTGAAAGTCCTAGATGTGTGATTACAACTGTTGTGATTAATGAGAAGTTCTCATGATTCTGCCGTCTTTTCATCTCCCTCAGGTTTTAACACTCCAACTAATCTCCTTCTATTCTCTTCCTTCCTTATAGTCATTCAGTACACATAAACACTGTGGATATACATAGCGTTTGATGGCACTAGGAACTAGTTGACATAGGCCTTAGAGAAAAGCACAGGAATACAATGCAAAGCAGTATGTTTGTTGTTAACGTTACTGTACTGTACATAATTCCTGGGTTTTAGTGGAATTTATGGAGACATATTTTTTAAAAATGGGTACGTTTGTACATTGGGTAATTAAATTTGATTGTTAATGTAGATCAACTTCACAATTTGCAAAGAATAACGCAAAAAAGACAGGCAGCGTAATTAAAGCCATTACAAAATGGATCTGTTGTGTAATTACTGCTAATATAAGAAATCAATAATTTATTTATCAGTGTTCATAGCCTTATATAACTAGCACGCAAAGCGTATGTGCCGTATTATATTATCATGTGTTGTCTGTCTGTCTCATAAACGACACAATCTTTATAAAGAAATATTTAAACAGGAAAATTTCTGGATTTTTCTACTAATTTCTTCGCAAAAATTTCTTTTCGTCGCAGAGAAGTCTTATACATATGATTGTCTGTATTATATACACATTACATTTGTCAGAATTTGGCAAAACATAAAGTTTCTCTACATTTTCAAGTTCTCAATTACCACTTTTTATTAAATCCGCTCAATGGAGACCGAGTTGTTCCATGTGTACGGACGGACAGACAGCCATTACGAAACTAATATTCGCTTCTCGGAAATTTGCGTAGTGCCTGATATATATCACTCTGTAATTTACTTCATGGAGCAGGGTCCTTCTTGAGAAGCAAACGCGTGTTTAGCTAGTCAAGAAATTCCCCTCATTGTATGTTACCCGAAGGTTCATTACAATAGTCAAACGTCCCCGACACCACTCCCTATCCTGAGTCAGCTCGATCCAGTCCATGCCCCCACATCCCACTTCCTAAAGTTCCATGTTAATAGTGAGCCTGCCCTACACAGGCTCCTAACATTCCACGTACCAAATCTCATGTCATATTTTCGTTGTACAGAAGTATCAGTCCAGGTCTGAGGCTTACCCATTGACTGTTTCGCAACCAAATTCATTTTTAGTTTGAGGAATTGTTAGTACCTCGCCCAAAACCCCAAGCTGGAAGGTCAAAATTTGTTGGCTGTCCAAGAATGCTTATTCAACATATTCGCAGTTACCCACCTTACTGGAGGCCGTTCCTCCATCCGGAAAATGAGGACGCGGCTCACCATGGTGACCTGAAGCCACTTATCACAGTCAAGTTTTAAATCATATAAAATATTTAAATGGCACGGACTTACATTTGGTGTTCCGGAACATGCAGTACTTTACAATGGCGTAACGATCGTAGTCAACTGCTGATGCAGATTGGCACATGCATATAATCTGCAAAAATGACTTAATTAAATGCTATTGTGTATAGGAGTTCATTAGAATTTAAATATTGGCCTTCTTTTTGTGTGGCGGGCAGGGATTACATATTGTGTACTGACACGTTCTCAAATTAATCAGTAACATAACGTAAAATATATCACAACTCCGTAATATTGGTTTTTTGGCGAATATGTGAATATTTAGGAAAAAATGTCTACTTACTCTTGATGAACAGGGAAAACTGTTAGAGGTTGTTGTATATGTGTCGAAATACGCATCTTAAAAACCCAGAGCAGAAGTTTATAGCAACCGCATATCTGATAACTATTATGTGGATTACATAAGTGAGGACAGAAAACAAGATACATATAACCACAGTAAAACATTACTCAAACAAGAAATTCAAACAGAGTTTTCTTTTTAAATATATATTGTAATTTAAAAAATAAATAATTGTAAATGACACAGATTGTTTAATATTCTGTGCCACATCAAACACATTTACTAAAAGTTCTTATGTCTTAAGACTGCTTACTTTCTTTCTCTCTTTATTTTCCTTGTCTCACAAATCTAACTAACGAATTAGGTTACTCTCATACACTTAAATATGTCTCTTCAACCTCTCTCTGCCTGCTATATACACAGCCTATATCTATATCATAATTTGTTCAACTCGACATTATAGAGTAACGAACGCTGTGGATCTAAGCAAAGACACCAATCACGTTAAAAAGGCAAATTTCATTTCAGGGATGGTATAGGCAGTACTGTCTTCAGTATCTGGGTGTAAATCAAGATATCATAGAGCGAGCAATATGAGTAATATTGAATGGCTTTTAGAAATTTTTTATTCACATTTGTTTTAATGAAAAAATGAATTTCTCAAAATATATAATTTTTCCAAATATATCTAGCGTTTATATAAAAAGATATATGTTTCTTTATCGTTACATTGTCCTGGTGAATTTAAGGTATTGTTTGTCACAATTTTACCCTTAACTTACGTGGTTCTCCGTAAACCTCCTCCCAGTGTCCAGTACTGTCCCTATTGAATACAATGCCAGTCCTCGTAAAGTGACTTTGTTTGCTGTAGAGCACAAGAAGCTGAGAATTAGACACAACTTGTTATGTATAAAAATGTAGACAGTCCAATTGTTTTGAAGTTTTTCATTACGTGCGACAGGCATGTGTTCATGTAGAGTGTCAGCTGCTTCTTTAAATGGAATAACAATTTAAACTTTCACAAATTTCAGAATGATACTTTGGGTTTCTCCGTATAAATTCAGCAGTTGCTGAAGCATTATGTGCGGAGACACAGATAAATGTCGACCAATATGTGTCATGCTATCAGCTCTTAATTTTAGGTTGGGAGACGGCGATATCACTATTTAAAAAATAACAATATTTTAGGTGATGCTATCCCTAGTGTTTTATGACAGTATGAAAACACTAGTGTATTTCATGAGCCATTTAACAAACATTAGTGTATTATTTTCGGCTTAATTGAACCATGGACGCTGTTCACAGCACTACAGTATCAGACATGTATCTATATCTATAAATTGATATAGACCACATGGAAAAATCTAGAATTTCAATTATATATTAAGAAACAGTTTTCGCTTTACTACTTCTAACTCTAATGTTTCAAAAATTACCCTGTGGTCTTTTAATTTTTAAAAATCACACACTTTATTTCAAGAATTTTCTACCTTACAAACAGTATAAATTGCCGACAGGAATATTTGGAGTCGTGTTTCACTGCATTTAGTTTTATGATTTCTAGGTGATGTCCGTTTATTGGATCTCTATCTTGGTGCTGTATTTGGAGAAATATTAATGTCATCTGTGTAACCAAATAATACGAGTTAGACTTTGATTTTAAAGTTATATTTAGGAAATGAATTCTATATCATGATACAATATAATTTCACACCTATTAGGTTTTAAATCAATCGGTGTTACATTCGGTAAATTAATGTCCGCACAGTTTGTGACTTCTGCCTATCACAAGACAGCAGGGGTAAAAATAATAACAGATGAGTTTTGGAAAAATAATTTCGATTAATTATATACACTTTATTCTATATATGTATATATGGTTTTACGTGTATATCTGTTCGGTTTTATAAATTATATATTTTTATTTTCATATTTTTTATGGACGGCACCAGGAGATCGTAGTCGACATCAGTTGGACTACATTCTTGTGAAATGTCGATTCAGAAACAGTGTGAAAAATGTGCAGACACTGCCTGGGGCAGATACTTGACTCTGACAACAACTTACTTGTTGCCAAGTTTTGCACTAGATTGAAGAAAATCATAAGGTTCCAAAAGGGAAAACCACGATGGGATTTGGAGAAATTTTATACTCAAAAAGAAAGAGTGCTGGACACTCTAGAAGAGAAACTCAGTGCAATTGGATGTAACGGTGGGGATGTTGATGTGCAGTGGAACAATATAAACGAATGTGTTTTAGATACTCTCAGTGAACTTTTTGGAAAATTTGGGAAAAGTGCAAGAAACCCATGGATTACACAAGACATGATCAGTAAAATGGATGAAAGAAGGAAATGGAAGAATGTCGACACTGAAGAATGCAGGAAGAACTACCGGAAGCTGAGGAAAGAATTGAAAGGAGACACAGATAATGCCAAAAAGAAATATCTTGAGAACATAAGTAACAAAATTATGGAATTTCAAAGAACAGGGCGTTATGATTTGATGTACATCAAGACAAAAGAACTAGGCTGGCAAGAGACGCAAAAGGTTCCAACATATTAGCATCGAAGACTCCCAAGTGAATAGAATAGTAGGGCAAAGTCAAGTACTGAAAATTTGGGAGAATTATATTACAGAACTACACGATCGACCTAATCGACCGGATACCCTAGAAGTCGAACCTGAAGAGGAAGTAGATGCAGACGAGAAGCCTTCATATATTTTGCAGAGTGAAGTGGAAAAAGCCATCAAAGAAATGAGGAATAAGAAGGCTACAGGAAATAATGATGTACCTGAACATGTGCTCAAATTATTGGGAGAAGGTGGTTTGATAATAATGACGAAATTGTACAGCACCATTAATGAAACTGGAGAGTGGCCCAAGGACTTTACGGATGTTACAATGATTGCCTTAAAGAAGAAGCCACAAGCTACAAAATGATGTGACCATCGCACAATCAGCCTTATCGCACATACAGCAAAGATAGTAGCAAAGATACTTAGAAGAAGGATTGAAAAGAATATTGAGGATGTACTCGGAGAAGATCAGTTTGGATTTAGCAGAGGAAGAGGAACTAGGAATGCAATTTGGATGCTGAGAATAATATCAAAAACAACCTTGGAATTAGATGAGGATCTAATTATTTGTTTCATAGACTGGCTGAAGGGGTTTGACCGAGTCAACTGGACCAAATTAATGCAGATCCTAAACGAAACTGGTATTGACTCGCGTGAAAGAAAATAGTTTAGCAACCTGTAGATGGCTCAGAGCGTTAAAGTGCGACTGAACCGAGGGGAGACAAGAAGTGTGAAGACTGGAAGAAGAGTTAGACAAGGATGCTGTTTGTCACCAATTCTGTTCAACGTATACAGCGAATGCCTTACCAAGGAAGCTTTGGAAGGGTTTGGAGGCTTCAAAATAGGTGAGGAACTCATTCAAACTGCGAAATATTCAGATGAACTTGTGTTACTGGCTAAGGAAGAAAGGGTGCTACAGGACATGATTGATAAACTAACTGAAATTGGAAGAAGCTATGAAATGGAAATGGACGTGGAAAAACAAAAGTTATGAGATATTCAAGACAACTATTCCCATTATTATGATAGACCAAAATCAACTAGAGAATGTAGAATCTCTTAAATATTTGGGTAGAATTTTAACAAATAATGGAAAATATACTTGTGAAATTAAATGTAGGATTGCTATAGATAAAGCTGCATTCACAAGGAGAGGACTCTTTTTACTAGCGCATTGGACTTGGAATTGAGGAAGAAACTAGTGAAGTGCTACATTTGGAGCATTGTTTTATATGGTGCTGAAACGTGGACGCTTCGGACAGGAGATCAGAAAAACCTGGAAACTTTTAAAATAAGGTGCTGGGGGAGGATGGAAAAGATCAGTTGTACTGATCATGTAAGAAATGAAGAAGTATTGCTTGGAATCAAGGAGCAGAAGAATATCCTACATGAAATACGTAAACGGAAGGCAAACTGGATTGGTCAAATTTTGTGTAGAAACTTCCCTTTACATCGAGTTATTGAAGGAAAGGTACAAGGGGTTTTAAAAGTGACAGGAAGACAAGGAAGAAGATGTAGGACGCTATTGGATGACCTTAAGGAAAGGAGAGGATACTGTCATTTGAAGGAGGAAGGTCCAGATCGCTTTATGTGGAGAACTCGCTTTGGAAGAGGCTTTGGACCTGTCGTAAGACAGACTACTTTAATGAATGAATTTTTACTCCTATGTATGTCTTGTTCTGTGTATCCTGAATCATTGTGTTGTTCTGTATGTTGACGTTGTGTAAATGTGAACTATATTTCTGCCACTGTCTGTCAAATGAATTGCAGTTAACAAATACGTATATCATATCATGTCATGTCAAACCCCGATATAACGCCTCATCAATTATCGTCCACGCAATTACGTGAACAGCATTTCCGGCTTACATTTTATTTCTAATTACCACCTTAAATCTGCAGTGAACAAACAGTGGATATTCTGAACCTACCTGGTTACATATACTTCAGCACGGATTGTGCTATTCTTTCCCACAGGTTGTGCATATGTGGTTACAGGGCACATGTAATCGTCGTCAATGGGGTTGGGGGTGTGCAAAAGCCAATACCAGACACCTACAAACTGTAAGAAAACGAAATTTGTGACACATTTCTGGAAAGTGTAACTTCTTTAAAAACGGCTCGAAAGGTTAGTAGTTATTATTTTTTATGTTTATTACAATCAGATGTTCGAATCGGGTACTTCTGAACATGCAGTTTCGCGGAGGGATCTGGATCAGCTGTTAACGCAAGCAGCTGGCAATGGAGTTTTGGTTCAAATCTCCTTCAATGCTATAAAAAAATAGGCAGTGTGCTTAAAAAAGTAATGTTGAAGTTCGTTCGCCTTACTGTTGTTGTTGTTGTTGTTAATTTTGTTGTTAAATAGGATTTTGTGTTAATTATTCTTTGTGTGTGTGTGTGTGTGTGTGTGTGTGTGTGTGTGCCTGTGGACTTTGTTATGCTGCATGAAATGTCTTGCAACATATTATATTTTCACATTTTGGCTTAATTCCCTCTGCTGTATATTTTGGAGTATTTAAATTAGGCAGTGTTTTCGAAAAAATTAAACAGATACTTAAATGTGCTTCTTGCGTTTTAAACGAATTTCTTTGAAACATTTATTATTTCAAGAAGAACTGAAGGTACATTATGATAAAAGCAAGTACTTTTTTTAATAAAATACTCGACATATTTGTCAGATTTAAAATGAACTTGGCTTTCTTTCACAGATTTCTGGGAAATAACCAAATATAAAATTCCATGAAAATTTCAAGTGTGGAATACGAGTTATTGCAATCATAAATACAGACATTGCGGAGAAAACACTCACAATTCCTAATTCTGCGAACATACCTAAAATTGTGATTGGGTATTTTAGTGCCTTTCTCATAATTTGCATGATCATACTGACGTTTACTTTTACTCAGAAACCGAAAAAATTCTTTCAAATCATTAGCAAATAATTATCCATAAATCATTCAATAACTCGAAAGTAAGTCTGATATAAACTCTTGAGCAATTTTTACTGTAAATGAAAATGAAGTATAAGACCAAAGCTGCAGTTTTTAAAGATGCTTGTTTTAGGAATTGTGTCGGTACAATAATACATACCTTATTAAAATTAAAATTCTTCACGTCCTGAGGCCCAATGACGCAGCCTCTGGAAACCGACGTTAACTTGGCGATTAGACCCAAAAAAATAATCAACAACATTTTGGTTTCAATTCCTGTAACTCATGAAAACATGTTACATGTAAATTATTTTTGCTCGTTCTTTCCCTTCGACAGTGAACACATTGACACACAGTTATTATATATCGGCTTTTATTCACTGAAGTCAGACAGCAGGCTGGACGTCGTTTTCAAGCCAGTAAAATTTTTCTTCTTTTATTCTTGTGCCAAATTTCATGTTCAAACTTCTGGGTAGACAGAAAAGTTTCAAGCAAGTGCACAGACACTATTTAATATTAGATTTAGACCAAATTAACTTAAATTTCCTTTTTAATTTTTCTTTTCTATTCCAGCATCCGTACAAATATAATCTTGTGTGGTGGTAAAGAAATTAGGGAAATTGCAAGCAAAAGAAATTTTAGGATTTTTGGAAGAAATAGATTAGTTATAGAATAGAATAGTTATAGAAAGCTCTTACTATTCATAATGCTAAGGAAACAAATATCCCTCCTCAAGTCTCCTTCGATTATGACCACCCCTACATTAATATATGTGAATTTTCCTTCATGAATTCTTTAGTTGATTGAAAGTATTTCCTTTTTTCTTATCTGAAAACTTGTACATATTTATTAAAGGTTTACAGGATCATTCATGCTTCTGATCACAAACTATGTAACACACATTCAATATCACAAACACACAAAAACACAAATAAACACGAACATACACACACACGCAAACACAGAAGACCACGTCTGGAAGTTTGATCGGCCGGTCCAAAATATCTATACCAGACAACACTCAACACTGAAAAGAGACGAAAATCCATGCCTCCAGCGGCAAGAATGTAAATAAAATTTATACTTAAACATTTTATTTTGCACAATCTGGTAATGTACACTAAAGTGCCATCTGCACCATAACGCGATCCGCAGATAAGGATCGAGTCACTCACGCCTTCCCAAAAAGTAAAGTCTAGGTCGATATCACCTGATCACTTTACACATTACCCGAATTTCGGGAGTTGGTGGCAGCATGGCCTCATGGGCGGATTAGACCTATCCCTTAACCCACAACACAACAACCGTGTTGGTCATACACATAAGATATATTTTGTTTGCACGTTACAAATCGTAATATATTTCGACATTTTTAAGATGTTGGTGATGTATGGCCTGAAATTTTGTCAGATGCTCTAGTGGATATACACATACGTAATAAGTGCTACAACATATCGTAACAACAATCTGCATTAAAGGTAACTTTAATATACATGTGTGATACAATGCATAAGTAACTATAATGGATTAAATTATTTAATAATTTGAGAATTCTCCAACCTACCAAATATCAGAACATCCCTTACTTTTACGTCATATGTGCATATTCTCTCTTGTTACTAGTAAAATGAACATCAATTTCTACAAGTGAGAGAACTTATTGTGACCTTAACATACAAAATTCACATTATACGTTTCACCAGTATATTTAGTAATTCTCTATATCCAGGTAATTGCTGAAATTTAAAAATCGACGGTGAGACAAGCTATTGTTTGGTTTTAAAATATTTTTAATATTGTTACGCCTTCCTATAATTGAGGAAATGGATTATTACCTCGTAACATCTGTAGGTCCTGTTACTGTGTCTGTCATTCCGCACTGATCAACTGCGCTTCCACGTAACAGATATTCAAGTACATTATAATTCTTTAGTTTCGATTATTAAAAATTAAATTTCGAAAAGAATGAGAGGTACCTTTCATAAGTGTCTATGTACATTTATTATAATATCTGATTTAATCCTCTGTCTGATATCACAAAATAACTGCCTGAACCATGGCACTGCCTCTAAAGAAATGATAATACACGGACAAATATATATATATATATATATATATGTGTGTGTGTGTGTGTGTGTGTGTGTGTGTGTGTGTAAAGATTCTGATTTACAGGTCTACAATTACGCCACATAAACAGACACCGCAAGGAGATTATCGTCGATTGTAATGTTTAAACTTCATTTATGTAGTCTTATAATAAACGCCAACGAGATACATTAATTCTCAAATTTATTTTGGTAAAGATTTCTACGTCTTTCGAACAGATCTACTGTCCATCATCAAAAGTCACAACACCGTATACACAACAATAATTATTTGTCATGCTGAAATTTAAACCTGGTTAAAATTAATAGTGTATATACAAGTATATTGTAGGTAAATTTTAAAATATGTTATAGCTAAAATTCTAAGTTATATAAAAATGTTAAAAGAGCAAAAATATTTCAGAAAATTCACTATGATCTGAGGATAGATTAACACTGTTTCTTTACTAACCTAGTTATGTTGACTGCTAACGAGGTGAGGAACGAACTGGTTTAGTTGCATTGATGGGGGGGTATTTATCGGCTGGTCTCGTGGGAAGTGACGTATTAAATGTGTTATGGATCACCTGATAGATGTGATTATGTTTACCTATGTATTCTTGTTTGTGTTAGTGGAATATTTGGATATATAGATGTTCGTATGGTAATAATAGTGAAGTTTAGTTCATGTGAATTAATAGGGTCATTGTGTTACTAATAGAGACACATCAATAAAATCATGACCTTTTTAAAATACGTCACTTCCCACGAGACCATTCGATCAATACTCCACCATCATCACAAATAAACCAGTTCGATCCTGAACTTGCTAGCAGACAGTCGACATAACTAGTTATATAAACAAATAATTTTTTATATTCGCAGAACATATTGCATTTTCTGGCATATTTCTAATATTTTAACGTTTTTATGTATCATATAATGTTACCCACAACAAGTTTACAATTTCACTACTAACTAACTGATGGACAGCAGATCTGTCTGAAACATGCAGAATAGTTTGCCAAAATAAATTTCAGAAATAGTGCATCTCTTTGGTATTTATTATAAGAATATATCACAATACACGCTCTTCTGCATGTCAGCTTCACTTATTAGTAATTAGCTGACTTTTTAAAAAGGCAAATTTCTCATTCTCGTACCGTCTCCTCATTTCACCCCAAGTTTTCCCTTCTTCTATATTTCGATATATTCCCTTCTTTCTTATAGACATTCAGTAAAAATATACGCTAAGGAAACATTCTCATCTTTATATCTTATCCGCATCTCACCCCAGATTTACCCAACCAAAAGATACGTCACTATATTCCTTTCCACCATTATAAACATTTAGTACAAATATACAATGTTTTCATAAATAGCGTTAGTCAGCGCTAAGAACTGATTGACATAGGTCTTAGCGGAACGCACACGATTACAACGGAAAGAAGAAAAAGCATTTTTAACCTAAGTCTTTTTGTTGTTGTAGGTAATTTCCAGCATTGAATTTCTTCGATGAAAATATACATATTATTTAAATATGTGAGTTTTTACACTTCGTGTAGAAATCGAATTATTATGTAGATCAACAGCACAATTTGCAAAGACTGAAACAAACATGACATACACTGTACGTATAACTGTAATATTGTGTTGCGGTTGCGTATCTATAATTGACTTGGAAAAGCAGTAAGTTGTACATATTGAGTGTATGCCTAAAGACATACTTAGCCAGTATGAAATGCGCATTCGACGTATTATTTTATGTTGTGTTCCATGTCCAGCTGTACAATATTTTCCACATTATCTCGAAAGTGAAACAATTTTCAGACAAGATAATGCGAATAAAATGCTTTTTTTACTTTCTTCTACAAATTCGCCAGGCTACTTTTTTTCCTAAGACAAAATCAGCGAAATATTGACAAAAAATATATGTTTGTCTTTATTTAATTTAACCGCCACATCTGTCATATTTTAGCCGAGCACGAATTTTCTCCACAGTTTTGGAAAAGTTCTCAAATATCAAATATTTTTAAAATTCGTCCAATGCTATCCGAGTTGTTCGATGCGGACGGACGGACGGACGGACAGACATTACCAAACTTATAGTCACTTTTCGGAAATGTTTGAAACACCTAATATAGCTCACTTTCTTACAAGTTTAAAGCGTTCACAAGGCACGTACTTACGTTTATTGGATTTAAAATGTCAGACCTTGATAACTGCGTAAAGGTCGTAGTCAACTGCTATGACATAGTATTGTCCACTCCACATTGCTGCAAATGTGACATACGTGAAAGATATTGTGTAGAGGAGTTTGTTATAATATAAATTTTCGAACTAATTTATGTCAGGCAGGGTGGAATTGCGTATTATTTATCGACGCATTAACATACTCAGCAGTACATACTCTAAACAATATAATAATATGATAATATTTGATTGTTTGGCTAATTAGTAAATTTAAAGAAACATTGTTTTTTGCTGCTAATGAACTGGGAAATCTGATATAGTTAGTGAGTGACTTGTCTAAATTTGAACGTGAAACTTCCAGAACAGAAGATTGAGCAACCATTTATCTAACAATATTGTGTTGAATGACATCAGTGTGGAAAGAAACTAAGACACTTTTAACAATAAGTAAAATATTGTATAGAAATTAATTTATATTTGTAGACTTTTCAGAATGATTTGAAATTAAAATGAGTAAATACAATTTAAGGGCACAAGTTGTTTAATATTCCGTGCCACATCAATCGCATTTACAAAATACTCATATTTCTTATGTCTCTTTTCCTCTATTCTCTCTATTCAGTTTTCTTGTCCCGCAAATCAGAAAAATCGCTATGTTAAGCACGAAAATTTCAGAAAAATTTCAAGCACACTGCAGCTTGTTCTACACAATGTCTTCATCCCATTTATCAATTCGTTCAACACAATGTTATAGAACAATGTGAGCTTTAAACCTACACAAAATTCAACTCACGTCACAAAGCCAAATACTTTTTAAAGTAAACCATTTAGAATCCACGTTAAAATATGGATTAATAAACCTTATCATAAAGCGGGAAGTACATGCTATATTGAATGGCTTTTTAGAACGTAAAACTGTCTGCTTTTCATGGACAGTGGGATTACCTGTATGTATCATAATCAACATTAAAACTTGCGTTCATCGAAATTGATGTGTGATCGTTAATCCTTACATATTGCACATGCTCTCATAAGGCTTTTGTAAAGCATTTTCATTGTACTTACGCACTGAGTGATGAGTTTTGAAATATCCTGTGCTTTTCCATTTGTACGCATAAAGCAAGAGTGGGATGTGACGTTGTTCTCTGTAAAACACAAAAAGTTGTAAATTAGACACAACCAATTTTATAAAAAAATTAATACAGCCCAGTTTTGTTGAAGATTTCATTAATTTTAAGTGACTGTCCTGAAAAGGTGAGGTTTAACAAGGATTAAAATAAACATAAAATGCACGTTCTTATCCCTCTCTATACGTGCGACAAGCATACAACATATAGAGTGTTCGCTGTTTCTTTGTAGTTTGTATGGTTGCATTGTTTAGACAAATTTATAGAAGATTTATTTTATTCAAACCAACTCATGCACTCTTTTTAAAACACATTCCCATTCACATTTAAAACTCTAAATCTATACAAATGTCTGTAAAACACATCATTAAAACCCTACATATTTCGGTCACAATTATTTGACCATTTTCAGGGTGTCGTCTTTCGTTCTTAGCGCTGTTACTGCCTTTTCTGCTTGTTTGCGTCATTTATTTGGTATGTGGCTGTAATGTTGTCAATGTGTGTGTGTGCCTGATGTACTTCTCACAACGACGCAAACAAGCAGAGAAGGTAGTAACAGCACTAAGCACGAAAGACGACCCCCTGAATATCGTCAAATAATTGTGACCGAAACATGTAGGGTTTTAATGATGTTTTTTATAAATATTTTTAAAAATTTAGAGTTTTAAATGTGAATGTGAATAGGTTTTAAAAAATGTGCATGAGTTGATTTGAATAAAATAAATATAACAACATGCAGAGTGCGAAAGTAAAGATTATAGAACATTCTTTTGGTCTTTACCAGAATAATTGCAGTCATTTGCTAAAGCATTGGTGGGAAGAGAGAGAGAGAGAGAGAGAGATGAATGTCGTCGTTTGTAGTGGATTTTAGTTTTAAAACATCTATGAAGGAGATATCAGTAAAAAGAAAAATAAATTAACATTTTAGGTGATGTTAACGACAGTAGTTTTAACAGTCATTAAATATTTATGTTTTACTTACTTGAAGCGTGAACACAGTTCACATCTGGACAGTGTCAAACATGTATTTATACCTATAATTTACTATAAGCAACAGGAATTCTTCTAAACTTTCATGTATTTGAAATTAGAATTTGAAATTTTTCCCACATTAAATTTTCTTATTCTGGCTTTTGGAATTGCCCTGCGATTGGACAGCTCCACTGTCTGTAAGAAAGCCTGAATATTCGCAACCCTTCTGTAGATTTGGAGCCAAATTTGAAGGGCTTTCTGTCTGTCTGTTTTTCTTTCTTTCTTTCTTTCTTTCTTTCTTTCTTTCTTTCTTTCTTTCTGTCTGTCTGTCCTTCCGCACTGAAATCGTATCTCCCAGTCCTCCGCGGTCAGAGGTCGACGACTAACCGCTTGAGCCATGGAATGGCCTCTTTATAGGTGAGCTTACAATGAAGTCTACTGAGAGCCAGAAACTACTGCGCAGTAAACACTCTCATCATCTCGGTTATAAAAACGAAGATACTATTGCTGTATAGAGTAATATATTCTCTTGGTTTTTAGAATCTTATAAAACACACAAATAAGCTGTGATGCAGTTCTTGTAGTTTTTGGATGTATAAATCTTGCGGTACATAAATTTTCTACTTGGCTCTAGAGGGCTAATCAGTGTAGGAAATAATGGACAGTCTTCTAATATTACAGCCTGGAAATGGAGCAGGTCAGATTGTCTCATTGCTACGATAAACTAAATACCGTGGTTTATTACTGTGCAATAAAGATATACCTCCACGCATTCACTAAGATGGAACTAGAAGTTAATTTCAACTTTCGAAGGATAGTTCCCGCAGAAACGAAAAACGGTACCTACTAAATACGAGGTATTACGTGATAACCATGAAGAAAGGATTGGAGAAGGGAAAGACATTTGCACAATAATGGGGACCGAACAATTATCGTGCAGACCGTATGCTAGTCACTAAATACACTGAGCTAACTGAATGCAGCATATATTTCGTTACAAAATTTAGTCTCCACTTTTAGTCGTAAGGTGAGGAAATGGATACAGAATGTGTGATATAAACGTCAATTACATATAATTTATAATTCTGGCAAAACATATTGCATACAGGGAATATATTCAATTGTCTAGAATGGTTAAAATTGCAGAAGGTTGCGTTCCATTTCCTACGGCAATGTTTGTATACGGAACTTCCTAATTCTTTTAAATATTCTGCCTGCTGGCAGTGATCTTTCGGCCAAATCACCAAGTGCCTGACATCTATGATATTTTCTTGCAAATCATTTAGCACGTCCTTCATTGTCTCTAGTTCAAGGAATTTGCTTTGATACCCCACAAAAACATACGCTCTAGGATTAGTGGTCTTGGTGAGATACAAAATTTATGATGTGGAATTGACTAAACTGTGACTAATGACAAGTTCTCAAGTTTCTACCGTCTTCATATCTCCCACAATTTTCCCCCCCTCCAGTATATTTCCCTCTATTTCTATCCTTCCTTCCTTACAATCCCTCAGTACAAAAATACACTGTGGCTATACATAACGTTCGGTAGCGTTAGGAACTGGATGACATAAACCATATGGGAAAGCCCATGATTACACTGGATAGCAGAAATTTTTATGTTAATTTTATTGTCTTGTTTTTTGTACATTAGTCCTTGTGTGGAATCGGTTTGATGTTAATATATATATTTTTTTGTATGTGTAGTTGTACTTTGCGTTTCGAAATTTAATGGATAATGTAGATCTACAGCACGATTTGCAAAGTATTAACACAAAACTTTACAGGCTGTGTACTTACAGCCTCAATATATTGGTACTGTTGTGTGTTTATTGTTGACATGGAAAAGTAGTAACTTGTACTTTTTCTGTGTGTATATAACCTTATGTAACCATCATGCAAAACGCAAGTGCCGTATTATATAATGATTTGTTTCATTTCTGGCTGTACCATATTTTTTCACATTATCTCATAAACGACACATTTTTAAGATAAAATATTTAAAGATATGTACCTTTCTTGATTTTGTCTGCAACGTCGGTCGGAAAAGTTTCTCTAAGAATAATTTGTCGCAGTATTTTCTTATATAAGTCTGTCTGTCTTTATGTAAAGAACACATTATCCTTGTCAGAATTTAGCAAAACATGAAGTTTCTCTACAATTTTTGTAAATTTCTGAAATATTAGTTTCTGTAAAAATTCGTTCAATGGGACGGAGTTATTGGAAGTGGATGGACAGATGGACGGACGGTCATCACGAACCCACTACTCGCTCTTCGAAAATGTGCGAAGTACCACATATAGGACCACGTTGTCTTATATGTAAAATATTTACGTGGCACAGACTTGTTGGACTCGAAGCAGCAGAATTCGAGAATAACGTAACGATCGTATTCAACTGCTATTACATAGAATCGCCGACACAAGAATGCTGCAAAACTGGCGAAATGAATGCTATTGGGTAGAAGAGTTCGTTAGAATTTAAATATTGGAATTATTTTTTGTGAAGTGGAGGGAGATTGCATATTGTTTACAGAAACATTGCCAAATTCAGCAATATCATAATGTGAACAATACAACAATACGATAAATTTGGTTCTTTGGCTCATAAATAAATGTTTGAGAAAAGATGACTTCGTGCTGTTGATAAATTTGGTCAACTGATAGAGGTTGTTATCTATCTAAATATGCATCTGAAACACTCAACGCAAAAGGTTGAGCTACCACTTACCTATTAACCTGTTTGTTGTGTTAAATAAGTGAGGAGAGAAAAAGAAGACACATTTAACATGCAGTAAAACATTACTCTAACAGGAATGTGAGAAAGAAATGATAGTGACGTAATAAGAAACGTAACCCAACAATGACGCAGTGAGATTCAGAATGATCGAATTTCTGCGTGATATTTTAAATTGGTACACTCCAAAATTAAATTATCTTTGTCAGTCCATTGACTAAGTGTGTAGCTGTGTTGACCTGACAGACAGTAATGTCATATCGGCTCCAATGTCTGTAAAAATACAAAAAAATCTGCAGGACATCTGTAGATGTGCAGCACGTTAGTAATGGCGTACCAAAATTGTAAAACTCAATAAATAATGACGGTCCCTCTCTCTCTGTCTGTCCCTCAGCACTAAACAATTTCTAGAGAATTGTATGATGAGTTTTTGAAAATTATTCTAAAAAATTCATATTTAATTAAAATCTAACAAAAACTTGAGAAAACAGATTATTAGCATCGTTATGTTCCTCTTTTCGTTCGTCCGTCTGTGTGTCAGCACGAAACAACTCTTCTGCCAGTGAATGCGTTTTTATGAATCTTGTTGAAGTAGTTTCCAAAGATCTGTCGAGAAAATTGTTCAATTATTTAAATGTGACAAACATAACAGCTTCTTTACATTTAAGCCGATGTAAATTAATGATAAAATATCACTCACTTATATTATAAATAAGACAGTTATAGACAACTATGCAGATCTTTGTAAAACACATATTTTTGTTCACTTTCACCGTCTGTTGAAACAAATATAACCAACACTTAACTCGCACTCACAACACTCAAACCTTCCTCCGTTCTATAATAATCGATTCTTCTATATATGTATTTTATCAATCAATATGTGCACTTTAGTTACTTCCCTATTTCACGAGACACAAATGAGATAATTCTAATAAATCTCAGTCAGTGTGATCGAAAGAATATTTCAAACATTTTACTTCAGAAATAATTAGGTGATGATTTTGGTAGAGTGAAACCAACTTATTTCTTTGTGTCAATTTCAGTGTTTAACCCTTATCATGCTAACGTGGAGAATATGGTGAGCTCCTAACTATGCCAGCAAATGGCATATGGGATTTAACTTGGCGTTTAAAGTGTTTAAATGTTTCGAACTTTCCACACTCTATAACGGTAGTGTGTCATCACAGATGCAGTCCCAGAATGTTATGTGATCTACACAATTCGTCTGTGTCTAATTTTGTGTGATCTGGGAACCTCAAAATATAGTCGCCGTAGTCATGAATGTGCCTGCAGCACCACAGAAAGAAAGTAACAAATGGTTTACTTCCAGACACTCATATTGCAATCGGCTTTTATTTGCAGCTCCTCGACAGGGCGGTTGTTACCATCTTGTCTGCTCTTTATAGGTCACTTTTCTAAATACGTTGCCGGAGTCGAAATAATTACATCATTACAGGCGCACCTGTAAGGTGTGATAGTACATAATTACTTTGTAAATTTATAAACATTATGTGGCTAATAAGCAATGGTCTGTTAGATGTCTTATGCTCCACTGGCTGCACAAGTTCAGTGCGAATACAGACTGTATAAATTCACAGCAGATCCACACTTTGGGTCTGTCGAACCTGGTGAGTTCACTAGAGTGAAGTCAAAGTCCTATATTTGTAAATACTTAAAGACAATTCGAATCGAAATAAATCGATTGTTCTGTTATGTCCGGTCCGAATTGTCGGCTGATCTCTATATATCTAAGTGTACCAGACATTGTTTACAGAGTTTTGATTTAAACGTGTCGTCTGTCTTCAACTGAAGTTCTCTTCAGGCGTTAAAGTTTCTACTAGCAGGTTTATTTGAAACAATTCCGAACTGGGGGTGGCTTTTAAAGTGAAATTCAAAATTGTATGTTAGCAGCTGTCATAAGCTGAGTAATTGCGAAGATCCATTTTATGATACTTCCTCTTTAAATACCGTCACAAATTATATCTAAACCAAAGATGGACATAGATACGAAAATTCATATATCAGAACTCTTTTTGATCAAACTAATGTCTTTGTTATGCAGGCGAATGGCGGATAATATAAGTTTTAGGAGTTTGAATAAATACTGAAAGCGCTCAAGAGAAAACAGGTGATTCATGTAATGGATCCAATAAAAAGTGTCTGATTTGTGAATGTCTATACGAATGACATAAATTAAACTGAATAGATGATTAACCTCTAAAACTGTGTCAACAAAGATGAAAAATAGTCAACTAAGTTCGTTTTCATATCTTGAGGGGATATAGACAGACAGACATACGGACAGACACAGACGTTGACACAATTTCTGAGTACAGAAACCAAGTTTAATTCATTTACCAACAATTCCTGAATTCAGTTCGTTCACTCGTATATTGTGTATACAGCAGTCTATCAACAACAAGAGACTGGGCATGGTGCTCACCAATCCTTCTGTATAATGCGCAACCCATCTTTTTCTTCGGGAAAAATTTACCGGTGTGTGGCACAAGACATTCACACTCATTTAGCACTGAGGTTAAAGGAGGAATAGAGTAATGCTACTATTCATTCTATGGGTTCAAATTATCTGTTCCAATGTGCCTGGTTACGAGATATTTAAGTCATCATTCCATTTTTAAAGTTTACATGTCTTGACAGTTTTTTTATGGTACGAAAATCATTAGGTGAAGATGAGTATAGAAAGTATGCGGATTAATCCTGACAGGGTAGCACCGAAGTACTGAGGGAAAACCCATTATTTTACAACATATCCGTGATGGAATATTTTCGAACCGAAACCAAGCCTCGGCCCTCAGAAGTCTGCAACTAACCGCCTGAGCCATAGAATGACTTCTTTAGATGTTAAAGTACACTGAATTTTATAAATAGTCAGACGTACCGCGCAATAAACAGTCTCCATATCGGTTATATTAAGGAACGTGCTATTCCTGTATTAGGGAATATTTTCTTTCTGTACTAAAAATTATATGAAACACTCAAATATGCTCTGATGTAGTATTCATATTTTGTAGATATATAAAACGTGAGGTACATAAAGTTTCCAGGTGGCTTCAGAGTACTAAACCGTGTGGAAACTGACGGACAATCTTCGAGAATTTTAGGCCTGGATCTGGTGCAGTCCACATTTTCTAAGAATTACAAAACATCAAATATCGTATTCGATTAATGTGGCATAGAATTTCCTTTCACGCATTCTCTGCAACAGCACTGGACTGAGATGTGTCCTTAACTTTAAATTCCGACCGATAGTTCACCTCAGAAAGGAAAGCCTGTACGCAATGCATTCAAGCAATAGCGTGACAACCACAAAGAATGGACGGAATAAAAGAAAGTTCTCTTGCAAAATTATGTGCACCGAACTACGTTCATCCAGACCTCAGGCTATTCACCATATATACTGAGCCTCGTCGACTTCAGACAAAATTCCCATATATCTTTAGCCTTACTCGAATGTTGTAAGCGGGAGAAGGAAAGAGTTGTGTGCTATTTAAGTCAATTATATACAATTTCTATTTCTGGCAGAACTGACTGCATACAAGAAATAAGTTCAGTTGTCCAAAAAGTTTAAAATCGCAGAAGGTTGCGTTCCATTACTTACGCCAGTGTCCCTAAGCGGAACACACTTGGAAGGCACCAGGTGATCGGAATCGACATGAGGTGGACTACATACTTGTGAAACGTCGATTCAGAAACAGTGTGAAAAATGTGCAGACACTGGCTGGCGCAGATATTGACTCTGACCACAATTTACTAGTTACCAAGGTCTGCACCAGATGGAAGAAAATCGTAAGATTTCAAATGAGAAGACCACAATGGAATTTGGAGGAATTATTTATTCAAAACAAAAAGGTCAGGATACTCGAGAAGAGAAACTCGGTGCAATGGATGTGACAGTGGGATTGTCAAAGTGAAGTGGAAAAATATAAAAGAATATGTGCTAGATACTCTCAGTGTTCTGGTTGGGAAAGTCGAGAAGAGAGCAAGAAAATCATGGTTTCCTAATTCAGCAGTACAATGCTGTGAAAAATATTACCCCATAATTTTGGTTTTGGCGAATATGTAAATGATTGGGATAAAAAGTCTGCTTGCTATTGATGAACAGAAAAAACTGATAGAGGTTCTTGTATATGTGTGTGTGGAAATACGCATCTTAAACACCCAGCGCAAAAGGCTATAGCAACCACTTAACTGTTAACTTGTTATGTGGATTACATACGTGAGGAGAGAAAACAAGATACATTCAACACACAGTAAAATATTGCTCAAACAGGAAATTCAAAAAGAGTTTTCATTTTAAAAATATATTGTAATTTAAAAAATAAATAATGTCTAATGACACAGATTGTTTTATATTCTGTGCAAAATCAAACACATTCAGAAAAGATTTTTATGTCTTAAGCCTGCTTACATTATTTATCTCTTCATTTTTCTTGTCCCACAATTCAAACTAACGAATTAAGTTACTCGCATACACTTATTAATGTTCCTTCAGCCTCACTCTGCCTGCTATACCCACTGCCCATATCCCCTATCATAGTTTGATCAACTCGGTATTATAGAGTAATTAACGCTGTGGACCTAAGCAAAGACACCAACCACGTCACAAAGGCGAATTTCAGCTCAGAGTTTGTCCAGAGAGTACTGTCTTCAGCATCTGGATTTAGTTCAAATTATCATACAGCGAGAAATATGTGAAAAATTAAATGATTTCTGAGGAATTGTATTCGGATTTGTCTTACTAGACCAATGAATTTCTCAAAATATATAATTATTCCAAAATATCTAGAGTTTATATACAAAGATATATGTTCCTTTATTATTACATTATTCTGGTGAATTCATGGTATTATTTGTCAGAATTTTATCCAGAAGTTACATGGTTCTCCGTAAATTTCATCCCACTGTCCTGTATTGTTCCAATTTGTTGCATTGTCATAAACTGTAAGTTAAAGTTTTTGCTGTAGAGCACAAGAAGCTGAGAATTAGACACAAATTGGTATTGTGAAATGTAAGCAAACCATTTTTTTTTATCAGTACGTGCGACAGGCGCGTCTTCATGTAGAGTGTCAGCTGTTGGTTTAAATGTAGTAACGATTTAAAGTTTTCACAAAATTCAGAATGCTTCTTTGGTCTTTTTCCGTGTAAATTCAGCAGTTTCTGAAGCATCATTTTTGGAGAGACAGATGAATATCTACTCTTTTTGTGTCATGCTTTCAGCTCTTAATTTTAGGTTGGCAGACCGCGACATTACTCTTTTTAAAAAGATACCAATATTGTAGGTAATGCCATCCCTAGTGTTTTGTTGCACAGTATAACACTAGTGAATTTCATGAGACATTTAACTAGCACTAACACCTTAATTTTGACTTACTTGAAACTAGAACAATGTTCACAAGAGTACGGTGTCAGACATGTAATTACTCGTATACCTATATATTAATACAGATAACATTGAGGGTTCTAGGATTTGAATTAGTTACTGTGAAAGATTTTTCGCTTTACTACTTCTACGTCTAATGTTTCAAACATTACCCTGTGTTTAGTTAATTTTTAAATATCACCCATTCTAAGTTATAAGCCGTATAAATTGCCGACAGAGATATTTGAAGTTATGTTTTACTGCATTTAGTTTTATGTTTTCCAGTGGATGCCCGTTTATCGGATCTCCATGTTGGTGCTGTCTTTGGAGAACTATTAATGTCATCTGTGTAATCAAATAATACGAGAGTTTGGCTTTCATTTTAGAGGTTTATGTAGGAAAGGGATATGATTTCATTATAAGATATAATTTCACACTTTTTATGTTTTCCATCAATCGATGTTTTATTCGGCAAATTAATGTTCGCACAGTTTGTAACTTCTGCCTATCACAAGACAGCAGGGTTAAAAATATTTACAGACGAGATTTGGAAAAATATTTTCATTTGATTACATTCACTATGTTCTATACAGGTTTATATGGATTTACGTGTATACTTCTGTTAAGTTTTGTAAATCATGTATTTTTATATTTATATATTTTTATTCTCACGTACATATGTCGTGTACTGTGTATTCGGGTTCATTTTGTTGTTCTGCATATTGTCTTTGTGTAAATGTGAAATGTATCTCTGCCACCGTGTGCCAACTAAATTGCAGTTAACAAATATATCATATCATGTCATATCAAACCCCGATATAACACCACATCAATTATCGCCCATCCAATAACGTGACCAGCAATTCCGCCTTATATTTTATTTCTATTTACCACATTAAAATTTTAGTAAACAAACAGTCGATATTGTGAACCAATCTGATGATATACATGTCGGCGGTGACTAGGCTAATATTTCCCTCAGGTTGTGCATATGTGGTTATAGGGCACACTAAGTCGTTGTCAATGTAGTTAGTGGTGTGCATAAGCCAGTACCAAGGACTAGTACCTGTAAACTGTAAGAAACCGAAATTTGTGACAAACTTCTGAAGAGTGGAACTTCTTAAAAACGGTTTGTAAATTTAGTAGTTATTATTTATTTATGTTTAATACAATCAGAGGTTTAAATCCGGTTCTTTTGAACATGCAGTTGTGGGGAGGGATTCGGATCAGCTGTTAAGGCGAGCAGCTGGCAGTGGAGTGTTGGTTCAAATCTCCTTCAAGGCTATAAAACGAGTAGACAATGTACTAAATACGTAACGTTGAAGTTCGTTCGTCTTTCTGTTGTTGTTGTTGTTAAATAGCATTTGGTGTTTATTATTCTTTGTGCGTGTGCTTATGCGTGAGTACCTCGTTATGTTGCATGCAAGGTCTTTCACCGTATTATATTTTAACCTTTGGCTTATTTCCCTCTGCCGTATATCTTACAGTGTTTCAAATAGGCAGTCTTTTCGGGAAAATTAAACAGGCAATAGAATGTGCTTCTTGATTTTTAACAAATTTACTTGAATCATTTCTTATTTCAAGAATAACTGACGGGATATTATGATAACTGCAACTATTCCTTTTACAAAATACCCGACATGTTTGTCAGATTTCAAAGGATCTTGGTTTTACCCCACAGATTTCTGGAACATAATCAAATATTAAATTTCATGAAAATTTCAAGTGTGGAATGCGAGTTGTGGCAATCAGAAAGACAGACAATGTGGAGAAAACACTCACACTTTGTAATTCTGCGAACTTATCTGAAATCGTGATTAGGTACACTAATGTCTTTTTTTTCATATTTTGCATAAATCTACTGACGTTCACATTTAATTAGAAACGAAGAGAATTCTTTCAAATCAATAGCAAATGATTATTTATCAATCATTCAATAACTCAAAAGTAAGTCTGATTTTACGAGGGCCGGGCTCAAGAAACCACTAAATTATAAGATAGGGGATCAATTAATTCCGAAAGCGAGCAGTTGCAAATAGTTGGGAATAATCTTTCGCAACGACTTAAACTGGGCTGATCATGTCAACTACAATGTGAAAGAGGACTGGAAG
>Ga0268261_10000205_pt1 | contig 36788 bp, 29 predicted proteins | sample TergutNc150P1_FD_190353 | JGI IMG/M metagenome (GOLD analysis project Ga0268261, IMG submission 190353) | Nasutitermes corniger P1 segment gut microbial community from laboratory colony in Florida, USA - Nc150 P1 (SPAdes) (version 2) | ecosystem: Host-associated > Arthropoda: Insects >... | reverse complement strand
TGTGTTGCTGTCACACTGTGTAGTTGTCACACTGTGTAGCCGTCACACTGCGTAGCAGTCACACTCTGTCCCTGTCACACTGCGTAGAAGTCACAATATGGAGCTGTCATAGTGTGTTGCTGTCACACTGTGTAGTTGTCACACTGTGTAGCCGTCACACTGCGTAGCAGTCACACTCTGTCCCTGTCACACTGCGTAGAAGTCACAATATGGAGCTGTCATAGTGTGTTGCTGTCACATTGTGTTGTTGTCACACTCTGTAGTTGTGACAATGTATAGCTGTCACCCTGTGTAGCTGTCAAAAAATGTAGCTGTCACACTGTGTAGCAGTCACGCTCTGTAGCAGTCAAACTGTGTAGCTGTCACAATGCCTTGCTGTCACACTGTGTAGCTGTCACACTGTGTAGCTGTCACACCGTGTAGCTGTCACATTGTGTAGACATAACACTGCGTAGCAGTCACACTGTGTAGCTGTAACACTAACTAGCCGTCACACTGTGCCTCTGTTACACTCTGTAGCAGTACCAATATGTAGCTGTCACACTGTGTAGCAGTCACAGTGTTTACCTGTCACACTGCAGAACTGTAATACTGTGTAGCTGTAACACTGTGAATAGTCAAACTGTGTAGCTGTCACAATGTGTTGCTGTCACACTGTGTAGCAGTCACACTGTGTAGCTGTCACACTATATAGCAGTCACACTCTGCAGCTGTCACACTGTGTAGCTGCCACATTGTGTAGCAGTCACAATTTGTAGCGTTCACACTCTGTAGCAGTCACAATGTGTAAATCTCACACTGTGTAGCAGTCACACTCTCAGCTGGATATATTTTTTAGATCCATGATTTATAAAAAATTTTTGAGTTGTGTTTGAACTAAAACTTACGAAATATTCACAGTTACTTAAATTCGAAATATTTGATCACTGTTAACAACCTATTATTTTCTGAGTTCCAATTTCTTTAACTGAATAGTGTAATTCTTCTAAAACTAAATCAAAAACCTTCTTTCAGTTGCGCAGCATTTTGACACCGTTCACAATTCCGATCGCCGGACATTCATAGTGCTGGTAGTTTCGAACAGTTGACATGATTTGCCAACATGTGTCTTTTTAACCTTACATCTTCACAGAAACAAAATTCAACTGCAATACTAGTGGAAAACGCCAACGGAGGGAGGAAGACAGGTAGTGAATTTACAGCACAAATATAAAAATAAAGATTGTGTCAGCAACCACTTAGTTTCGTGTTACTATCGTTTTACTTAGCATAGTCTGAAGAGAACAAGAAATGGAAGTGAATCTATGTGATGTTAGAGATGGATTTGAAAAACTTTTCCGAAGAAATAGGGACTCGGTTGGTCTGTTACTTTAAATAAATACATATATATTGTTGGATATGTTATATTACTTTGCCAAATATAACATTTTTACCTGTGACTTTTCTGCTAATGCCATATTTTCACACATTATCTCATAAAGGCACATTTTCAAAAACGTAATTAAATATAAAATGTGTGTTTTGGTTTTCAATACAAGCATTATCCGAAATATTGAATTGAGAATTGAGCGAGACATTATCATAAATAAACTTACGTCTTCATGTAAAGTACCCTTTATTATAATCAGATTTTAACTAAAATTTAATTTTCCCGAAAGAATTTTTAAAAATAACCAAGTAGTAATTTTAAAAAAATTCTGTCCATTGGGACCGAGTTGTTCCATGCTGACGATCGAACCGACGGACACACAGCAGGACGAACCAAATAACCGCTTTTCGAAAATTTGCGAATGCTCTTAAAGTCAATACAAAAACAAACACACATGCATAACACTATTATTCCTAATTTACTATATTTTTCACAACCTTGTTGTTTGAACTCTTTCATCCCTTCAATGCTTGTGATATTGAAAAAATTTTTTGCAGAACTGGGGTGATTTTACCGATATGAGTCAAGCAGTGATTGCTTACATTTGGTTCGCCTGTGACGTGCTTCTGATCTGCTGGTTTGGATCTCAACTGACACAACATGTAAGACAAAATGGATTGTTATAATAGTTGTTGAAACTGTTAACACACTACTTCTAAAATGCGTGTCAAGCTTCAAAATTTGAGAAATTATGACCCAATTTAAATATTGAATATATTTCTATTCTATCCGTCATTCTGTATTAATTTTGTTTGGCAGATCTAGAAACTACGTCTTAAAGTACTTTAAGATTTATAAGGTATTAATCATCCGAAACTTTAAAATTACTTTCAAGTTTTATGGCTAATCACGCATTTAGTTTTGAATGGGCTTAAAAAATTATTGGCTGCAAAAAATTATTTCTGTTTAAGTAAGTTATCATGTCCTAATCTTCAGTCGTAAATCCCATGATTAATATTTTCTCCTTCAATAGGGAAATGCAAGTTTAATTTTTATTTGAGTAATTTGAAACTCTTTGGCCAGAAAAAGGAATCTCCATTCTAACTTAGATTTTACTACTTTAATGTGTTCACAACTTCCATATATTAATCAGTTGCAAAATAAAAAAAACAACAAAATACGCTTTAATGTTTATGACGCAATTTATTCACACTTTTCTCACAAATATGTAAGTGATGAATAGACGGTGTCCACACTTCAGCTAAGCGCTGGATTAAAACTCACCACATCACTGCACCAAGCATCAATCCACACAGACTATATAATTTTAATTCCCAGAATATTAAGCATTACAGATTTTTAACCTATTTTTATATTTCTTACATAATTGTAACTGAAATTATAATATTTTAAGTTGCTATGGAGTAATGACACACCAAACCAAATTACAAATTGTCCTTTTTTTAAATAATTTCAGTCTGGACAATAGCAAACCGAACATTTTGCAAGAAAAGTGAGATTAAAATAATTCATAAATTTGGAGTGTATTTTTTGGTTATTTGTACATAATAGTTTTAGATTTTGCTAATTAATATATTATAAATTTCTTTCCTTTGCCAAATTAAATTTTGATGGTTAGGTTATGACTTAAGAATCTTATATTTAGTAAATGAAAATCTTACAAACTCTAAGGCTTTATAAATAGAGTTTTTATTCCTGAGTAACATAAATTACAGAAGTGATAGGAAAGTCAAACAACGAAGTTCGATCGCAGTTATCAGAAAATTGCCTTCAACAACCGGACGACACTTTCCCAAGCCAAACAACACCCACAGCAACAGCACAGATCTTGTGTTTGTCAGCATATACGCAAAACAGACGCAAAAAGGAACGCTAGTTCCTTAACTGTTTAAAGACAAACCAACCAAGACAAGCCAAAGTGTTAACTGGGGGCGGAGACTTGAGCTTCGCGCAAGTCAACGTCCCCCTGTCTGTTAGCCATTCCTGTGTTTGACCGCATCGCTGGACTCTATAACAGACACCTTAACTCTAACAGGGTAAAACGCTAACGCTAACGATTTTGAAATCAGGCTGAGGGCCTTGAATGATTTTGCCAAAGACTAGTGCCTATGTGGCGTAAACTACTTATGGGACGGATAAACTTTAGTTGTTTGGCTGTCTGGGTTCCAAGCCCCGACTGTCTCCGTCGCCAAAGCGACTTTTGTCAGGCGATTAGGTGCCTGGGGAGGGGAGTGCGGGCCGTGACCAGACTTAACATCATGCACCCTGGCATTTGACTTACAACTGAGGAAAATCACGGAAAACCTTAGTCAGTTTAGCCGAAAAGTGCTCGGTTGTTAAGCGCCGAACGCGATTCGTTAGGTTGACTTGGCCATCTAGGGCGATGGCCTCGACTGGCCTGCTGGCTCCTGCCGCCCTTGGCGGACGCCCAAGGCGACGGTGTCAACCCTCGGTCGGCGTAGGTATCTGCCGAGTTGCCGTACAAGGAGGTTCTCCACGTCAGCTAAATTTGAGTCGAAGCTGGCGGTTAGGTTTCTGATGTGGTCGGCAAACAGCGGAACACCCAGGTCCTCGTGTATCTGCCTGTTACTTACGTACCAGGGGGCACCAGTAGCAAGGCGGAGACACTTGGATTGTAACCCCTGTAACCTCCGGACATGGTAGCGGGCAGCGGACCTCCAAGCGGGGCACGCATTATCCATCATGGGGCGTTCCTGACGGAGATATCACTTTTCCTATTCAGGAGGGGACCCAGTACACCCATCCTTTGCGCAATCCTCTTCCTTACCTGATCCATATGAGGCGACCAGGTGAGTCGTGTATCTAGGGTTACCCCAAATAACGAATTCTGTCAACCCATTCGATTGGTTCCCCGAAGAGTTTTATTGGACGGGGTTGAATAAAGTGCCGTCCAACACGCGCGAAGATGATCGCGGTGCTCTTGGAAGTATTAATGGGGACTCTCCCTTCACTCAAACAACGTTGAAGATCGTTGAGGTATGACTACAGGTAGCTGACGAGCAGCGTCGGCTTATGGGACGTGGCTATGATGGCCGTGTCGTCTGCGGAGAGAGGTAACTCGACGTGGTGCGAGGGTAAGGGCATGTCGTTGACATACAGACTGAAGAGGACAAGGGAAATTAATCCACCCTGAGCCAACCCAGCCTTCATGCCACGACGAGATGACGTGGCTGTCTGGAAGGACGCTTCGAAGGTCTGTTCCCGGAGGTATGATGAGATAGTATGGGCTATGTAGGACGGGAAGTTGAGGAGTGTTAGCTTGTAAAGGAGGCCATCGATCCAGACGGTATCGAGGGCTTTGGCCACGTCGAGAAAAACTCGCCTCTTAGCCTCTTTTCACCAAGGTTCCTGGTTATTCTTTCAACGAGGCGGGCCAGCTGCAAGGACATGCTATGCCTGGGTCTGGACCCAAACTGCTCGTCTCGCATTAGACCGCGCTGGCTTACTTCATGTAGGATCCTAACTAGTAAGATTTTTCAAATAGCTTACCAATCGGGTCCAACAGACTAATGGGTCGATAGGATGATGGTAGTGCCGGATCCTTCTTCGGTTTAAGGATAGAGGTCACCCTAGCGTGCTTTCACAAGGAATGGAAGTGATGGGTGAGAAGGATTGAGTCGAAGATCCGGACCAGAAAAGATACCGCTCGCTGGGGAAGATGCTTCAAGGCTCTGTTCGGTATACCTCTTTGGGCCAGAAACCTTGCCGACCTTGAAACCCCCGATGGCTTTTTGAACCTCGTCAGGGTTGGTTAACTTGGGTTCGCTGGCAGGCGTCTGAAAGTACGACCTCAGCGCCACGTCAAACATCTCAATAACTGCCGGGAACGAAGGGTCGGCCATCGGATGAAACTGAGTCTCCAGCGTGTCCGGAAAGGCCTTGGCTTTCTCAGAGGCTGAGAGAGCGATTCCCCCGGGGTTACCAGGGTGGATACAGAATAGGAACTCTAATCACCCGCTTGGCCATCCTCCACAGCGACTGATCTTCGGGATTGAGGAATTCGAGTATGGCACCCCACTGGTCGTTCCCCCACTCGTTGAGACGGTGGGTCACTGATCTCCGTAGTCGGTTGACCTCGGCTCGCAGAGTTGTGTCCCTGGTGACCTTCCACTGCCTCCGCAGCCGATTCTTCAGGCGTATTTCGTCCTGAATGCCAGCCGGTATCGGAGGCCGTGGGTCGGCACGCGGGTGACGTTTGGAAGTAGATGGCGCCGGAGAAGTTCTCAACGCACATGTCAATTGCCATCCGGTCGTTTAATTCGGGATCGAAAGGTATTTGATCTTCAAAGTGCATTTAGAATTTCGCCCAGTCAGTGAGCCTGAAATCAGGACGATCCTGTGGGTGCTGGAAGGATGAGCGACACGTTTTGTCAATGAGTACAAGAAGGTGGTATGAGCTTAGCGCAAAGCACAGTCAGATACACCGGGGATTTGAGGATCTTGGTTATCACGATGTCCAAGACATCTGGAGTAGCCTAGGGGTTGTATGGTCTAGTGGTTGGGGTACCCAGACCAAAGATCAGACAGGAGTTCCCGTCGGCATAATCACGCAGGAGTTTCCCCCGTCTTGTGATCAGCCGCGAGTTCCAATCCACGTGTTTGGCGTTGAGGTCGCCGGCCATCAAGACCGGCATTCCCCCTCCGAAACAGGCGGACAGGTCCGCTCCGATCAGTGGGCGGAAAGGGGAGAGGTAAGCCGCAAGGATTTTTACCGGTTTGCTGGCCATTGTAACCTGGATGGCTGTAGCCTCCAAGTGGGTCAGGCACGGAATAGGCACTGAGTAGTGAGCTATACCACTGCGGACCAGGATAGCTGCACCGGCCCCTGATGTTCGTCTGTCTGTGCGGTGGCAGACATAATTGACAAGCCGGTAGGCTTGACAGCTGTTGAAGAATGTCTCACTTAAGAGACAAATATCGACAGCGTGCAGGTTGAGAAAATGCTCCAGTTCACTCTTCCTGCCACGCACTCGTCCGCGTTCCAGCAGGCGAGGCGCAGGGTTTTAGCTCACTCCGTACTCCTAGGGCGTGCTGCCATATTCGGCCACAAAGAGAATGGGGGTATTCAGGACAGCCCGAGTGGGGCTGCCCCTGTGGGAAGGTAGAAGATTGATGTGAGAAGCCGACGAGTCAGCTCCACACATGCATGGAGGGGAAGGTGATCGAGGAGATCAGAAATTTCCTCGAGTGGGGAGGTGGAACTTTGGTTTGGGATCACCCGGTTGGGGGTAGCGGGTTTAGCGGCCGCGGTTTTGACACTCGCGGCTGCTTTCTTTTTAGAATTTCCAGCAACCAACTTATGGGCTGCTGTGGTTTTGTGCTCAGACTTCTGAGTCCTGGCCGTCTTCCTGGTCGCGGTCACTTTAGACTTCTCGAAAGCTTCCATGACAGGCTGGGAAGGGGGATTTGAAATAGGGGTTGGTAGGTAGTGGCCTTGAGAACACGCCTTCCTCGAACGACGTGATTCCACACATCGCCCAGGTCCATCTGCTCGGCAGAGGGCCCGGGCCGCTGTTCTTTCGGAGCGGTAAGGTGGGCTGTGGCGGCGCTGTTTCGGCCACGGTGGGGCGCCTGCTTTGTAAGTGCGGCCTTCGCGTCTTTCCACTTCACAAACCCCGGTAGTTTGCCGTTTGGTTTCCCCCGCAGCCACAGCATTGGGGCTGTTCCCGCAGGGTAGAGCAACCACCGGAGAAGTGGGAGCCCTTACACGCGACGCACCGGGATGTGTAACCGCAGTTTCGCTGCGTGTGTCGAAAGCGCTGGTAGCGATTGCATTGCAATGGGCCTTTCGGGGCCACGTAAGATTCCGCCGACACTCGCAAGCCGCAGAGTTCGGTGAGATATCGCACTTTTGACACCTCAGGACCTCGCGCCACTGATACAATGAAGTGGGGGTGGGAGGACGGTCCTTGGCGGGTCCTGGTCGCGACGGCCGGAACGCAGCGTTGTGACACCCTGGACACGAATGTTCAGGGATTCGAGCTCCTCCCGGACGACGCTCTCAGGCATACCCCTACCCAGGTTCTTTACCAGAAGCCGCACACAGCGGTCCTCCGGGAATATGAAGGTGTGGAAACTCACAACCTCCCTCCCATCGAGGGACAGCAGTGCGCTGGCAGCGGCTTGGAACTCGTCAGCTGAAGATGGGACGACCATAAACTTCTCGCTCTTGAGTTGGGCCGTCAGGCCGCCAGGGCAGGATGCCCGCAATCAGGCAAGAAAGGCACGGGTGTCGCGAACACCTGAAATAAAAATGGATGTCTTGTTAGGACGCTGTCCTGCCGGCAGGCAGGTGTTGGCCACCTGGCTTTGAGAGTGGTGCCATCTGGCATGTGGCTCAGAGGCCCGAACATGTCACTAAACATGCGCCTATTGGCTGTCTCGGATGAGGCAGCGGGTTCGGACGTGCCCGAATCCATGGCTGTGGGCTTGAGCGACCCACTTGTCTGACTTGTGGCGACGCGCCCGGCCAATTTAGCCGCGTACGTCATCCAGCTCTCGGGGAGTCCGAGTTGCCGGCTGCCTAAGGCAGCTTGTTCGCCCGTGAGTGAAGTAAACACGGGCAAAGGCGCGCACCCAGCGCTAGGAGCTTGTCGTCAATTGGCGGTCTTAGTTGAGCCACCCGAGCTTACCACCTCGTTGGTTTTACGCTTGCCGCGTTCAGACTTGGACGATGCTGAGAAATTTTGGCGCACCACTGAGCGTGGTGCCGCGGTTCCGGCGGACACCACTGTCTTCCTCTTCCTTTTGCTAAAAGTGAGAGCTGTCCTCAGCTCTTTAGATGTGCCGGGGAAGGCTACATCGTAGAAATAGCCTTTATAAAGGCTAACTCTTCCTTCCTGAGCATGATGCTTAGGCAGGAAACCTGTAAGAAAGAAAAAGAAGTTCCTGTTACTCCGCCTGGTGTAGCTTCTAATACTGGTCTTTAAAATCAGTACCTGCTCCCCGTTGACTCAACGCAGACCGGTTCTGACTTGTCGGGACACTCCACTTAGCAGCTACTGCTCTCACCAAGCGGCGGCCGGTAACTCCCAAACTACAATGCTGACCATCAACTCTCTTTAATGACAAAACGCAGACCGCATTATTTAAAGACCCAGTTCGTACCGCGCAGTAAACACTTTTCATCTCGGTTATAAAAACCAATCAGTTTATGTTATATGGGGCAAAAGTTGCTCTTTGTTCTGAGATATATACAAAACAAATAAATACACCGTGGGTGGAGCGTGCAGTTGTTGAATGTTAAACTTGTTTGTGCATCACGTGACCGGTAGGCTTTAAAAGGTTAAAGTCGGACGAGTTTAGAGCTTCTGTGTGCACTCAGCTCTATTCACGAACATCGTTAACCCTAAAGCATTTTAAATAAGTCCTGTGAATTTCAACCCCAGGGCTGTATATGGTACTTTGTTATTCTTGATTTTAATGTCGTGAATTAAGACATCGGACCACTGACCACAATTTGCCTTTCTTCTCTAATTATTACGGCAAATTTTTGCAATTCCACCATTCAGCACAATATGTATTTCACTGTAAGTAGATCACACCGCTCTGCCAAAGATCACAGTCAACAGTCTAACAACGTAGCTATCTGAGCAAGTGTTACTGTAAGTAAGAAACAGAACAGCGACGGCAGTATAATTGTGTTTAGCGTAGTCGGTATAGCGATTGGCTAAGGGGTGGACGGTCCGGGGATTGAATCCCGGTGGGGACGAGATTTTCCCCACCTGTCCAGACCGGCCCGGAACCCACCCAGCCTCCTGTACAATGGGTGCCGGGTATTATCTGGAGGTAAAATGCGGCCGGGGCGTGAGCCTGAACTCTCACCCCCTTCTCGTGCCGAGGTCATGAAAGTGTAGAGTTATACCTCTACTCACCTAACGGGACGCACGGCCTGTACAGAGCCTCAGTGCCTACAAAAGGGTGCACTTTAAGAAAATTGTAACTGAATTCCACTGGACATGGTACTCAAACGTACGAAGTTACATCAGTTAAACAGTTGTACCTAGCGGGGTTTGAAACCGGCTAGAGACATCGCAGTTTGGTGGCACTACAGCAATAGGGCAAGGCACAACAGGAAATGTTGCCGGTGGTCAAATACAGACCGTCGCTGTACAGCATAGGTGATTTATATTTTTTAAATTTCGTATTATTTTTTTGACAAAAATAGCTTTACAACCCTGAAAAAAGTAGCGATTCCTGGTTAAATACTTAATAATATTTATATTATTCATGAGTAATATTCGTGGTTAACAAAATTATTAAAATAATGGTCCTTAATTCGGAAAAACATATTATAAAACTAAAAAAACGAATGAAACAATTACAATATATGAGAATAATACTTTTGTTTGCTAACAGTTAGAATATTATAGAGTAGATGTGGCAAAACAGGCGATCGCGGTCTACCATTCAGACATTTTCAGTTGTCTTGTTGCTGGCAGCCGTATTTTGGTCACTATCAACATTTATTTGCAGCCTCAGAGCTATCACAAATTCTTCGTTGGAGAGCATTATTTTGATTAACCTAACTCTGCGAAGACGTCTTTAAAAAGAATAGGATAATAAACTAAAAATACCGTAGCCCTAAATAACTGAACATTTACAATGATACCTCCATCGGTGCCTAAGTAAGGTGACCTTTCTTTCAAAAAATTATTGCAAGATATGCGTCGTCATACAGCAACTTAATAATAGGCAGGTTAATGAAGAAGCCTTTTAATTGTACTAAGTTGTTTTAGTCTAAATTGCCCAATTTTTAATAAAGGAAACACCTCTCTTTATGAAAGTGTGTTGTTATTAATTTACTCTATATTGATTACCCTAGTTCACATATAAATACATTCTTTCCTATGCAATGTTGAGAAACATGTTCTGCCTTTAGAGAACACCGATGGGTCCAAAACACTGGCCACTGAAGTAAAAGAGAGATTGATCAAATCTGCAGGCAGGAAGTTACGCACAACATGGAAGTAGGTCCAAAAGGCCCCCCAAAAAAAGAAAATCAAATACGGTGTTTAATAATCATGAATATGATTAGAAACTTCCTACGAGTAGGGAATGTTATGGGAGACCAGCTGGGTGAGATCATATGAGATGACGTTTAGTCACGAAATTACAGCCTTGGGGATACTTTTTAGATCGTCACTATCTGACAGTAAACCCAGATTTCCAGATTGCTGGTACATTGAATGAACAGCTGCACAGATCAGAAGGACTTAATACATTAACTGTGAAATGTTTCAGGCGGAAAGTGTGAGAGACACGGCATTCGGGTGCGACTGGGTGGGAACTCCTATCCCATTTCAGCGATGTCTAATGTTCATCATTGCTACAGCTAACAAGGAGTTTCAACTGACAGCGGGAAAGTTTGTTCCGGTGTCAAATGTGACCACGTTGAATGTATGTATCTAATATATTTAATCATGCAAAAGAATAACTCATGATTAACTTGATTTTATACAATTTTACGTGTGACATAATTTACATTACCTCAACGATACAGTATAAGAGCAGACATCAGCCACTGTGAGGTACATAACCGCGATCGAGAAATTAAATTCATGTCTTTTGCACGACAAATGTTACCACGGTTTTGACGTTGTTTGCCCTAGTAATAGACGCCAAGAACACTGTCTACCATCTGCAACATCTTTTCTGTATAATTAATTTTCCTAAGCACTGCACAGCATTTCAACAGCTCATCGCCCAATTAATGCTCAGGTAAATTTCGAGTGTGAACAGGGGTGAATGGAACGGAATTGAATCTTTCTAACCGTATCTACGTTAATGAAATTATATAAGATGTTGATAGAGTGACAGTTTGGGGATTTACCTGCTTGATTTCTCTCACAGACTACAGAAGGATGTCTGCAGTTTGCATTCAGCCTTGAAAGTTGCAAGTACACATGCCAGGGGCATCATATAATTCATTAACCAAAACGCAGAAATATAGAACTTCAAAAGTCCAATAATAATTACAACAGTATTCAGTCTAGCAGAATTATTCCAATTATTAACACGATTTATAAGGACACATGTTGCGGCTAATTACATGCGATCTCATGACTGTAAGTTAATAAAAGGTATAGAACATGTATAAAAAATATTTCCAAACAAATCTCAATTTAAATAACTTTTTATACAAGGGGATTAATATTTTTAAGTAGCGTGGTTGAATGTAGCCATGTATCTCTTTGGTTCATTTTCCATAAACCTTCGAAAATGAAAACGTAAACATTCACATTACTGCACGTTTCTTCGCAGTGCACAACGGGTGATTCTCTTTGCTGTCAGGGATTTTTTCTATCTTCTGTCTGAAAATAAACTCGTATGCTTTATAAATTCAAAGACAAAAACATACCTTTGTTGATATATGTTATAAAATATAAAGTGTGCTTTTGAAACTTGAAATCTGAACACTTCAAAACAAACAGGTTAATGAAAATGTACTACAAAAATTGTGTAGGAAAAGAAATTTCCCGAACTCACGGCGGAGAGTGCAAAATTGAAAATGAAAACAATTCGTACTACAAATTCTGCTCAGCTAACAAAGTGAACAGCAATTGGTGCAAACATAGACGAGGTTTAAGTCCTGCATTTGGTTTGGTTGAACAAGCACTTACATTCTTGCGTGGTGTTTGTATTTCACGACACTGTATGTCAACAAGAGTAAACAGACGTACAAAAGTACATCTTCATTATGTGTGTGTGTGTTTGCAAAATAACCTACTATAGCGCATATAGGGCTTACATAATTGAAAACAGTTCTAAAAGAATTCTTTTGCACGATCAGAATATAATTTCCTTTACAATAACTACATGTATATTTCCACCGTAACTACAGCATCTATTCAAATTTTTATCACTGCCATGTTACCATATCTGAGGACAATTATTCTGTATACCGATTACGTACAGCAGGTGCAGCTTTTCTGTGGTTAAAGCTGTAAATAAAAGCTACGTTTGTCATCCCTTATGCTGTGTCCACAACATATAGTAACCAAATGCCAGATATGGTTTTTCTTCTTCCCACTCTTCAATATTGGCTATTCCGCCTATGATGAAAGGGAGACCGGCAGCGGGATTTCGCCTAAGTTACTTGTGTAGAATAGGACTACGTTCTGTTATTCTGCACACAGGACAAATGTACCGTTCATTGTTGTAGATTAACTTAATAGAAAAAGTGGGGTTCCATAGATAGGCGGAAAATTAAACACATGTTCGCCAAGAAAATGCTAACGAATCATGATTTTAAAAATTGTCAATAATATGTAAAGTAACAGAAAAGAAAATTGCTTGTGAGCAGCGGCCTACAGCCATCAAAACGAATATGTCAATGTCTGAGAAAGAAAGTATAAGAAGAAAAGTTAATGGAGTATATGATTTGTGTGCAGAAATGATATTACTTTTTTTGTGGCGCTGCGACCCAACGGCGGTCATGGCCTCCTCATTTACGAGGTTTTCTAGATCACACACAACGACGCACCATAGTCGGTAGGACTCCTCTGGATGACTGATCAGCTCGTTGCAGAGACCTTTACCTTACAACACACAACATTCACAACAGACAAACATCCATGCCTCCGGTGGAATTCGAACTCACGATCTCAGGCGAGCGACACAGACCAAGGCCTTGGACCGCGCAGCTACTGGGACCGGCAGAAACGATATTTTAATCGTGGAATATAATACGTTGATAGCGCGAATGACATGCTCATGAAGTTAACCAATGGCTGCAAAGCACCAGAAAATAATTTCATTACTTTCCAACGTTCTTTAATTTGTCAATAAAAATTTCAGCACAAACTATATCAGTTGTCAGAAGGAGGTTGCAACAGCCCTGTCCATAGGGAAAACCACTGTAGCATCATAGAAGAAATACTGTGACTCCAAATTTGTTTGCTTTAATTACAAAAACGAACTGGCATTCTTTCACAAAGTGTGCTTTGACCAAGAGAGTAATAATTTTTTTAATAATCACGCAATAAGATTCTTTTAAATTCAGATCAAATATACTTCGATTCGGTCGGGACGTTTTGTTTGGGACAAAAGAATACGTAATTCTCCAAATTCAGGGTTTAATTTAAAAAAAAAATTGAAAAAATAAAAAAATAAAAAACCATTCCCTCAGGGTTAATGTAAAATTTGTAGCTTTACTTCCTTAATATAAAGAAGGTTTCTAGGGCTATACATATACCCTCTTAAGACATATGGCAGGAATTTGCAATCCATATTCTTAGAACATGGGGTAATTCTTTGGTTTTACAAAGAAATCACCAGTAACCACACACGTATGATTGATCTCTAACTTCATATACACAAAAAGACATTTCTTATATGTGTATTCTGTTTTAGTACGCAGTGTTTTAGTCTGTTAACAACACTAAAGCTTTTTCTTCAGTCATTCTTGTGTGGTTGGTGAACATGTTTGTATCTTCACTTTCTCCTTCTCATAAAAAGTGTGTAGATTCACATAATCCTAATTTCACCCAAACAACGACGCTTCCTTATGTTGCTGCTTATTCATAAATCTGTTTAACTTCATTGATTAATCACAAATTTTCACCTTCATTTTCTAAAGTCCTCGCAGTACCTTCATGAATGAAAAGGAAACGGATCTTCGGTTCAACATATTTCTCCCACAACATAACCATGCCCGGGTGTTTTCCTTCCTGCAGTCTTCACATTGTCCACTCTTGCTGAATCATTAATTTAGTAGTCTGTCTTATGACAGGTCCAAAGCCTCTTCCAAAGCGAGCTCTCCACATAGTGCGATCTAGAGCTTTCTCTTTCAAATGAGAGTATCCTCCCCTTTCCTTAAGGTCATCCAATAGCTTCCTACGTCTTCTTCCTTGTCTTCCTGTCACTTCTATCCCCACTTGTATTTTTCCTTCAGTAAACCGTTGCAGAAGGCAGTTTCTACCTAAAATGTGATCAATCCAGTTCGCCTTCCGTTTACGTATTTCATGTAGGATATTTTTCTGCTCCTTGACTCTAAGTAATACATCTTCATTTCTTACATGATGAGTCCAACTGATCTTTTCCATTCTTCCCCAGCACCACATTTCAAAACTTTCCAGGTGTTTCTGATCTAATGCCAGAAGCGTCCAACTTTCAGAACCATATAAAGCTATGCTCCAAACGTAGCACTTCACTAGCTTCTTCCTCAATTCCAAGTCCAATGTGCTAGTAAAAAGAGTCCTGTTCTTGTTGAATGCAGCTTTAGCCACAGAAAACCTACACTTAATTTCACAATATATCTTCCGTCATTTGTTAAGATGCTACCCAAATATTTAAAAGATCCCACATTCTCTAGTTGTTTTTGGTTTATCTTAATTTTTACTGGGAATGGTCGTCTTGAAATTCTCAATAATTTTGTTTATCCACATTCATTTTCATTCCATAGCATCTTCCAATTTCAATTAGTTTATCGATCATGTCCTGTGGCACCTTTTCTTCCTTAGCCAGTAACACAAGGTCTTCTGCATATTTCACAGTGTGAATGACGTTCCCGCCTATTTTGAAGCCTCAAAACCCTTCCAAAGCTTCCTTGGTAAGGTATTCACTGTACAAGTTGAACATAATTGGTGACAAGCAGCATCCTTGTCTAACTCCTCTTCGAATCTTCACACTTCTAGTCTCCCCTCGGTTCAGTCGCACTTTAACACTCTGAGCCATGTACAAGTTGCTAATCAATCTTCAATTCACGCCAGTCAACACCATTTTCCTTAAGATCTGCATTAATTTGGTCCAGTTGACGCGGTCAGACGCCTTCTGCCAGTCTATGAAGCAAACACTTTGTTCCTCATATATCTCCATTGTTCGTTCTGATCTTATTCTCAGCATCCCAATTGCATTCCTAGTTCCTTTTCCTCTTCTAAATCCAAACTGATCTTCTCCGAGTACATCCTCAATTTTCTCTTCAATCCGTCTTCTAAGTATCTTTGCTACTATCTTCGCTGTATGTGCGATAAGGCTGATTGTGCGATGGTCGCTATATTTTGTAGCTTGTGGCTTCTTCTTTAAGGTAATCATTGTAACTTCCGTGAAGTCCTTGGGCCACTCTCCAGTTTCATAAATGGTTTTCATCAATTTTGTCAATATTTTCAAACCACCTTCTTCCAATAATTTTAGCACATCTCCAGGTACATCATCATCCCCTGTAGCCTTCTTATTCATCATTTCTTTGATGGCTTTTCCACTTCACTTTGCAAAACGTATGGGCCCTTCTCGTCTGCATATACGTCCTCTTCAGGTTCGACTTCTAGGGTTTTCGGTCGATTAGGTCGATCGTGTAGTTCTGTAATATAATTCTCCCAAATTTTCAGCACTTGACTTTGCTCTATTATTCTATTCCCTTGGGAGCCTTCGATGACAATATTTTGGAACCCTTGGGTCTCCTTCCAGCCTAGTTCTTTTGTCTTCATGTACATCAAATCATAACGCCCTGTTGTTTGAAATTCCATAATTTCGTTACACATGTTCTTAAGATATTCCTTTTTGGCATTATCTGTGGCTCTTTTCAATTTGTTCCTCAGCCTCCAATAGTTCTTCCTGCCTTCTTCAGTTTTGACATTCTTCCATCTCCTTCTTTCATCCATTTTACTGATCATTTCCGGTGTAATTCATGGTTTTCTTGCTCTCTTCTCGACTTTCCCAACCAGATCACTGAGAGTATCTAAGACACATTCCTTTATATTGTTCCACTGCACTTCAACATTTCCACTGTCACATTCAATTGTACCGATTTTCCCTTCTACAGTATCGTGCACCATTTGTTTTTGAGTATATAATTTCTCCATATCATATTGTGGTCTTCTCTTTTGGAACTTTATGATTTTCTTCAATTTGGTGCAGATCTTGGCAACTAGTAATTTGTGGTCAGAGTCGATGTCTGCCCCAGCCAGTGTTTGCACATCTTTCACACCGTTTCTGAATCGATGTTTTACGAGTATGTAGTCCAATTGATGTCGAATCCGATCTCCTGGTGCCTTCCATGTGTACATTCTTCTCTTAGGCTTCCAGAACCATGCGTTGGTGACAATCAGTCCAGTTCTTTCACAGAAGTTAATAAGCATTTGACCTCTGTGATTCTTTCTTCCTAGGCCATGTGGTCCAACAATGTTCCCAAATGGTTCAACTACAACAACACTAATTCAGTATCCCATTATAATGGTGTTTGTGTTACCCTGTCCATCTTCTCCAAAAATTTCTTCAAATATGCCACACAACTCTTCCACTTCATCATCTTCATGTTCCGATGTTGGCATGTACACTTGCATCATCAAAATATTTATGGGCTCTGCTTGTAGTTTAATAGCGAAGATTCTGTTATTATATCTTGCTGAATACCGCTTCTAATAGTTGCATCTTCTAAAATATTCATGTTTGTTCTCCATGGGCCCTGGCCTCGTAGTAGCAGATCGTCTTCCAGCTTGATTAGCAGGCATACCGCTAGGTGGTCTGTAAATGCCGAAATCACGGTTTCCACTTCTCTTTTCTGACCACTGAGTTTTTGTGTGACCTATATTCGATCAAGGGATTGTCGCTTCATGAAAAATGTAATGTTTATATATGATTCTGGGAGGGACACACAAATCGACTAAACCGAAGCCGGTGACAAATTTCTCTATTTGCTGAAGTTCATATTTCCAGTGCAGTTGGTATTTGTCAGGACGCAGTTAAAAACGCTCCTATGATCATTGTTGGAGGCAATGAAATTAGCAAGTGAGTTCCCCATTGTAATAATATTCTCTCTCCTGTCTATTGCTTGTGACAGGCGGCACACACACACACACACACACACACACATATATATATATATATATATATATATATATATATATATATTCACTATTCTGACGCCTCGGCAATACTCTGCCATTCCTCGCCTGGACGGCAACCGCGTGAGTTTGGTTACTTATATTGTCTATCTAGTGGAAATGACAGCGCCACGTTTGTTTGTTCCCACATTTGTGTACGCGATCTATCCCTTATCAGGTCAAAATCAGTGTGGTGACTTCTTGTAATAGGATAATGTCGATCTCTTGTTTGTGCAGTACCTCTGTAAGTATCGGCATTCTCATTATCGATGCCATACCATTGGGGTTTAGAGTCGTTATTAGATAAGTTTCAGTCAGTAGATTAGAAAGTGAAGACAAGGTAAGGAAATTTTACCTATACATGTTTCAACACGGCTCTAAACCCGCTCCTACTTCTATTTCGCGTACCAGACACTCAACCCTTGGGTTTTAGGCCGCTATGGACTGGTCGGTTGTGATGTGTTAAAGCGATCTGTGTCAAGTGATGTCGCGATCTCTGCCATCGACGCACCTAACTCTATCTCTCTTGCCCCACTTCCATGTACTTCCGTGTCTATCTGGGTGTTCTTTTCTGTCTCCTGATATTGTGCTATTTGTAACTGCAGCAAAGAACATTCCCTCCTGTCCTCTACTCCCGTCTCATTGTTCAACAGTCGGACCGATTCTGGCACCAGGGCAGTGTGTGTCTAGATCGACGGAGGTTCAGTACTCTAACAGTCAGCAATGTTAGGTCTACCTGAGCATTTTCGTCAAATTGGTCAGATCTCCCGTCCGACGGGTGTAATGCACAATGCTCCTCATTATCCCTATCTTCAGGCACTGGCTGCCCGCTGTGCCGTGCCATCCCCTCTTCGACTTCAACGGGCTTGCAGTGTATTTCCTGTCCCCCTCTAGGCTATATCCGCCCTAGACGTAGATGTGGATATGGGCGTCTTCTCCTGCTAACTCCGTCGCATCGAGCACGCGTGATTAAGGTGGCCTGTGTCATTAAAACCACAACACGCCATAGGCTGTCCATCGTATGACACCAGCATTCTGTGGCTCTAATTATCCGGACTGCTGATATTTCGCAATTGCTATGTCGGTATACAACTTGCCCTCCGGTAGAACTGAACATGTCCTGCATTCGCCCATTGTCTCGAAAATTAATATGTATATGTCGTTTAGGTCCGTCGACCTGGGCCATTGTTACTACCTTATCATTAAGGCACATTTTATCATAAATCATAAAATACGATCGTATTTTGCCTTTCACATATTTTGAATGTCCAATTCTTAAGCTCACAAACAAAGACAACACAATGAAAATACTGTCAAAATTCAAAAAACAATATTCCCTTCGCAATTACACAACCTTCCATTCCGTGTCTCTAACGCTATTCCTACTGTGTTTGGACAAACTCTTGATACAATGGGATGGTCAGTGTTCTTTCTACTGTGGTTCTTATGTCTCTGCCTAACATTACACTTGCTGTACAAGAATTACGATTAAACTTAACAAATACGTCAAATTAAACTTGGGAAAAAATTACAATTGATAAGATGAAATGCAGACGGTATTGACATCAACAATATCTACAGACTTTAAGTAGGTCTTCTATACGGCATATTTTTATTTACATGTAAAGAAAGTAGGCTTCATTTGATAAGGAACTAAGCATGCTAAACACATTCAATATCCAGTGTGAGTGAAAACCAATAATCTGTTTCACAACATTCAATATGCAATTAAGAGTGGACAACACAAACACAGGATCGGTATTGCAACATGTTAAAAACAGATTTCCTTGTTATTAAATATCTTAACCTTTGGCAATCTACGTCTAAGAATATGAAAAGGAACGCTAATAATATCAAATATAAACACGGCATAAATAATACCCGTAATTACAAACAGTCTCCAGACAAGTAAAAATAGTTAATGACTTTTGAGTTTTCTTCAGCGAAAACTCAGTATTGTCGACAATTTATTGTCCTCTAGCTCTTTATTTATTACATATATATAAATGTGCCTGTGCGCTAAAGAGTGTTTGTCTGTTGCAGATAATGCAAGAGACGCTGTCCTTATTCATGTTTCTGCTTCGAGTGAAGGTCAACAACGAAGAAACAAAACGGGTGCAATAGTTAAGAAACAGAACGCTGTATCTTAACACACAGCGAAGCCTGTGGTAATTCTGTCTTGTGCTTTTATACAGCAGAACATTTGGTACTGCAAGTTCCATAGTACATTACGTATACAAAAACACATGCGCGCGCGCATTAACAGTACAATATGACACTCCCATTTTAGGTGTTAAATGAATATCACATTAAAACTAATATTGTCAGCGTCCTTAATGCCACACTATTCTGTCATTCCATAAAAATGGATTTCTTTGGGATATTCTGTTAATGAAAACCTCTTCCTAAACTTAAATCTACTTTGAATGTTACATATAGTCTGTAGACTACATCTATAAACAAATATGAAACGCTCGGTATAACAGCGTCAATGTTTGTGGTGTATGTGTTTAAAGAAGTGGCACTAGTAGAACACTGCAGATTTCATCAATTGTAAAACCGTACCAGATCCTAAACGAACTGTAACTGAAAAGTCAGGGAGTAATAATTTTTATGAAAAACATGACAACAGTAAACGGTAAATGTACTTGAGTAATAATTTTTATGAAAAACATGACAACAGTAAACGGTAAATGTACTTGGTTTCCGAAACAAATGTATTTCGAAACATCTTAAATTGTTTAATGATTGTACACGTTCCACATAAGTACCAAAGCTGTCTGTGGGTATGTTTCATAAGGCATTATTACACATCCGGTTTCATAAATATTGACAAATCCTCTGAAAGTCGTCATAAAAAACCAATTATTGTGCATTGATATTTTCTGTCAGTTGGACAGCTGCAAGTGGATACACGTGCAACTCGATTTTCAACATAACATATGTCTACACACAACAAACCTACTCCTACTGTATCCGTAACCCAAATTACAGCACTTCAACTCGCAACACAAGGTGCCAATACACACCAGCAATATATCATAGAGATTTAACAAAGTCAGTTGATAAAAAGTACATAAATATTAAATCACTAGATCTTATAAAACCACAAACAACCTTACAAGTAGCGCGGAAGCTTCCAAACAAACCGCCAGCTAAAACCAATAAAAAGCTCCGGTGTACAGACATTTAAAAACTTCAAGAACCTCATACCAACCACAACAGCGGACACTAAAATTCTACACATACATCTCTATAAAGAAATAATGTTTCATGAATGCAGAACTTTATATGGATTAATTTCAATATTACACTAATAATGTTTTACTATTAATGATATGTTTTATTTCATTCCTGAAATAATCGCAACTTTAAAACACCAAATGCTGGAATGGAAGTAATAAAAATGGTTGTGGTGCATAATTTTAGAAAATATGAAAATTAGCAAGTAACTTAACATAAATAAAATTCAATTAAATTACTTTCAACATGGCTGGGTCACATCGGCTCTAAATTTCCATTCCAAGATGCAAAGCACTATTCAATAGGGCAACTGCTTTACAATTTTTCCAGCGAAAGCTTAAATACTCCCATCTATAATCCATGGACACAAACAGCAAAGATGGCGTCACATAAACGGAGTACATAAACATGAAAATGGTGTATAACAAAATTTGTTTAAACCCGTTACTTGAAGTATATATTGTTTACTACTTCGAAACGACAAATTCCGACTACAAGACTATAGCACTAGAGGTATCTAAACGGTGAAAAAAAAAACGTTGAAGAGAATTACAATTGCTGGCGCGACGGTGGGGTGCGGGGGCTGGTAGGGGTTGTGGGATAGCATTCTACGTTTTGAAATATCGGTTGTAGAACTAGGGAAGTGGTCATAATCACACTTCATGGAAAACACATGTGGCATCCAGCAAACAGGAGAAATGATGGCCCACGAGGATACTTTGGATTCGCTGTAAATCGTAAAGATGGAGATAAGCTTGTCAAGAATTCAACTGTCGTTGTGTGGACGGTCTTTAATGTAACTCAGAATATTTCGTTCGTATCCAATTAATGATTCTCCTGTGCATGTGTCTCGTTCAGATAAAATGAGTACATATAAAATAACGTTAGGTGTAGGCCCAACATCAAGTCACTGGAGATGGACGGAATATTTGACTCGAAGTATTCTCATGCCTACGGCTGCTTATCTCAACAAGCAATAGGATCTCATTCACGTTCAGACCTGTTCGTAAATTCTGATTCAGACCAACACATTCCATCTCAAAACAGGTTTAGATCTAAGTCAACATTACAGGACATTAGGTTACGAACTGTAAGCCATGAAACAGCACACAGGCTGGCAGAAGAAGAAACGTAGCAATTTAAAACTTTCAATGTCCCGTGCAGTAATATAAATTAGGATATTTATTCCAACAAGTGCAAAAGAATAAAAATATAATAGTTTAATTAATATACGATATTCCAAGTTTCGACCTAAAATGGCCATCTTCAGGAAGGCGGTTAACAAAGGAAAACGTGGTGACTAATTATGTTACAGTTACGAAATAATATTGTTGTGTAGTTTGTGGAATTAATATTGTGAGTGCTTAGGAAATTTATGTATGGTAAATATAAATTGAAAATATTGGGTTGTGTGTGCAACGTACTGTACAAGATGCCACAAGAACACACAAGTATAATGAATGCCCTAATCCAATCTGCTCCATCGTCCTTATTTATATGGGCAGTCTTGAAATACAATATCTTTACATGACTGAAAGAATTTACTGACACTTCAAAATAATCTGGGTCTAAAATTATACTCAGACGACTATTCCAACAAAGTACATGTCTTCCTAACCGAAAACAAATTTCAGACACTTCATAAAAACCCAACTGATAAATACAAAAATTATTGAAAACATTACAATAAAGCAATCTCATCATCAAAAAGAAACAGATAAAACATCTAAAGCAAAAGAATCCTAAATCTCCCACATTAAAAGCCCAACTCAAAATACACAAACCCGGTAACCCAATTAGACCAGTAATTAATAATAAGACTGCACCATCATACAAAATAGCCAAACATCTAATAAACAAACTTAATAGATATTTATGCTTCAATAATCAATATAATGTCAAAAACACCATAAGCCTGGCAGAGGACCTAACAAAACTCAAATAAATGAACATCACAAAATGGTGACATTATACTTACTTACTTACTCCATGGAGCAGAGTCCTTCTTGAGAAGTTAACCAGTAAACTTTGCAGCTTGTCAAGAAATTCCCCGCATTTATGGAACCTGAAAGTCCCTCACCGTACCCACAAGTGCCAGCCACCTGTCCCTATCCTGAGCCAGCTCCATCCAGTCTCCACGATCCCCTCCAACTTCCTGAAGATCCATCTTAATATTATCCTCCCATCTACGTCTTGGTCTCCCCAATGGTCTCTTTCCCTCAGGCTTCCCACCAACACACTGTGCACATGGTGATATTATATTAAAGACTTATATGCCAATATACCAATAAGGAAAACACTCATGATCACAAAATTAATCCTTCTAAAACACAACGACACACAAGTAACAAAGCAGATAATCACTTCACTGGAAACCATTCTTCAGCAAAATTATTTTTCATTTGAAAACAATCTATATCAACCGGAGAAAGGCATCTCCATGGAATCCCCTGTCTCTAATAAAATAGCTAAAATATTCCTGCAGCACATAGAAAACACACACCTCAAACAACTACTTGACACTAAAAGCATAATATTCAATACAAGGTATGTACGAGTAGTTGATATTCTCATGATATATGACACACAATATGTAAACTCTAATACCATTCACGAATACATAAATCAGGTTCACCCGAAACTTCAACTTAATCCCACACACGAAAACAATAACTGCATAAATTTTCTTGACCTCCTAATAATAAGAAACCCCCCCCAGCCTGGAAAATGGTATATACCGGAAACCCACAACCACCGACACAACTATCAACTACCTATCCAATCATTCCACTGAACACATAATCGCAGCTTACCAATACAATACCAACAAAATGCAATTACTACCACTAACAATAGAAAGACAGCAAACAGAATGGAATGCAATAAAAACCATGGCAAAAAACAATAATTTCCCAGGACATTTCATAACAAATCTAAAAGTACAAATGAAACAACAAAAAGTCTACCAAACACAGGATAAAGACGAAAACAAAAAACTACCAACCTTCACATCCTACAGTGCAAAAATTAGAAAACTCACCAACCTCTTCAAATATACCAACATAAATATTGCATTTAAAAACACAAACACAATACAGCAATATACAAAACCAAAGACGATCGATAAAAACCAGGACTACAACACGAGCGGAATTTACAGACTCACTTGTAATATATGTAAAATGCCATACATTTCATAACAAATCTAAAAGTACAAATGAAGCAAAAAAGTCTACCAAACACAGGATAAAGACGAAAAAAACCAGCAACCTTCACATCCTACAGTGCAAAAATTAGAAAACTCACCAACCTCTTCAAATATACCAACATAATATTGCATTTAAAAACACAAACACAATACAGTAATATACAAAACCAAAGACGATCGATAAAAACCAGGACTACAACACCAGCGGGATTTACAGACTCACATGTAATACACGTAAAATGCCATGCATAGGACAAACTAGTAGAAATCTAAATTACAGATACCGGGAACATATAAGTTACATCAGGAACAATGACCCCCAATCTGCCTACGCACAGCATATACTACAAAATTTACACGAATACGGATCTATTACAGATACTATGTCCCTACTCAAACCCATACATAAGACTTCAATGTTAATCCCTTACAAACAACTATATATTCAAACATTTCATCACAATGGAAATCTCGTCACGGAACAGGGCACATGTGAACAAAACCCCTTATTTCAGTTGGCCATTGACACCATGCTTAGGTCAGCAACCACATGAAAACAAAAACAGATTAACACGCCACCCACAACACACTTAAATCAGTTCCAACTCTTCCACGATAGTAGCAGACAACAGTGCGGGTACGTACATCATTCATTATTCTATGGAACGTATTGCATTTTCCGCAGAATATACATTATTCAATAATTGTAATTTTAATCTAGTCTATCGGTATTCCTTATCAGTAAATTTAACTCTATCTATTACAGTGTGACGGTTACCAGATGCTGTAGTTACAGTTCTTTTGTGCTCCGGAAGATGGGTGATTCTGAAGCCCGAAACAGGTACAGCAGTTGTCAGATAAAATAAACTCTGCGGCATGTGCGTCTTGTTGAGATTTATATATACTAGAATACTAAAAATGGTTTATATTACTCACCATCTTGGCACTGAATATTGATAGCTTTAAGAACTAAACAGACTCAAACCCAAGGAAACGTCTTTGGCCATATATCGTTCTGTGAATATAAAAGGCATTTTCAAACACACACACACACACACATATTAATCGGATTAATGAAGGCAACAAATCATGACGCTTTGCATTATGTCCTTTTTTCTCCTTTGTCCTTTTTTCTCTCTAATTATGTCCAAATGATTTTTTGCCTACGCCCTGTTAACCAAAACCCATAACAAAAACAAACCTTAAAATTTTGGTTCTGAAAGACTCATGCCGCATTACAGGGTGGAGGGTTGTACTTCCAGACAATGCAGCGTGCAGGTTAATATTAATGTAATATATGAAAATGCGTTTTGTATCAGTGTGCATGTGTTGACTTATTGGGTAATGTCAATCCAACATATGTTCCGACCAGTTTCGGCAATTCTTGTATTTCCGTATTGGAATCTTTTCGAAAATTTATCTTTTTACTATTTGTAAAAGGTTGAAAAGAAGAATTACATCCCATAATTTAATCCACGTGTTTTGCAAAATCCATTCGGAATTAATGTCGGTCCCAAAGAGTCGAAGTAAATTACAGATACATGTACCTATAGCCCACCAGGTACAAACTTGGTGTTTGTAATCTAATTTTAAAATTATAAGATGAAATTTATTAAGAACAAATGTAATTTAAGCAAAGATGGAGAAAAAATTCCATAAATGTATAGAGAAAGTACCATACATGTAAAGGGAAACATTTTCGCACTTTACCTACACTTCTATGATCAGATTGCAACATATATATATATATATATATATATATATATATATATATATATGTGTGTGTGTGTGTGTGTGCGTGTCTCCCTTGCATTAGCAACAAATTCCCTATAAAATATTACATTATACGCTATTTCGTAAATTTTGATAAAACTCAAACCCTATATGTTGGGCATTCTGTATCTCCAAACGTTTGTGGTCTGAAACCTGAAGTAGAGTTGTCAAGAATAACCCCCTTGCATTCTAGCAATTTGGCTAATCTTGGCTAATCAGCCGATGTAAAAAGCTATGTGGTCTAAGACGTGATTCTGTGGCAGCTCAGTTGTTGGGACTACAGGTTCGAAACCCGCTAGGCCATGTTCGTCTGTCTCTGGAAAAATTTGTACGTTGCCAGATAGAGCTCTCTGCGACAGGCTGATTCTTCTTCCAGAGGAGTCCCACCGGTTGTGGTTTGTTTTTGAGTGTCATCAGGTCGAACGATAATGACGTATAGTGGAGATTTTACATCGAAGATGACGGGAATGCAATTAAATGCCTAGTTTTTTTTAAATATACATGGGTCTGTGCATCCTAATAATATTCTAATATAGAAGTCCCAACAAGATGCACATGTTACAGGGTTTATTTTATTTGACGACTGCTCTACATATTTCGCATATCATTATCACCAATCTTCAGGAGCACAAAACAACTGTAACTATAGAATCTGGTAACCGTTACACTGTAATAGATAGAGTTAAATTTTTACTGTTTAAGAGTACCTATAGATTAGATTAAAATTGCAATTGTTGTTGATAATGTATATTCTGCGGAAATGCAATATGTTCTATAGAATAATCAGTGACGTACATACCTATATTGTTTCTGTTGTCTTCCATGACAGCAACAGACAACAATACGGGTAGGTACATCATTTATTATTCTATAGAACATATTGCATTTTTCGCAGAATATACATTATCAACAACAATTGTAATTTTAATCTAATCTATAGGTACACTTTAATAGTAAAAGTTAACTCTATCTATTACAATGTAACGGTTACCAGATGCTGTAGTCACAGTTGTTCTGTGCTCCTGAAGATGGGTGACAATGATACCCGAAACATGTACAGCAATCGTCAGATAAAATAAACTATGTAACATGTGCACCTTGTTGCGACTTCTAAATTAGAATAAATGCCTAGCTTGAAGTGGACAGAATAACAAAGAAAGGAAGATTGTTTTCATTTTTACCCGAAACATGTGGATTTGTTCGCAATGAATATGGTGTGTTGACTGACTGAAACATTCATTTCCATCCTCATTTAAGTTGTGTGTTTCTGCAGAAGAGTAGCAGTGATACTTTCACAATACAACAAACTGTAATTCCGGCAATCTTTGATTTGGGAAAAGAAAGAATTATTTTACGTAGATTATTACGAAGAGAAATAAGGAAATATGTAATTCGTAAAGAACGCGACTGAAACAGAACGTCATTGTTTAAAAACTCAACAATGTGATGCATTCCAGCCGTCCAGCACTCCAACAAGTGGGAGCACAAATTAAAATGTAATGTCTTTGGAGGTGAGGTGTACAAGGTTTTGTCATGCAGCTGATAGACAGAAATACAAACTTCCACAACCAAAACCACCACCAATACCAACCCCCCCCCCCCTTCGGGAGTAGCGATATACTTATATATTATTTTAAACAAAGAGGCCAAAGGGAAAAATTACAAGATTACTTCTCGTAATATTAAACAGTCCGCACGGTATGGCACACAGTTACAGTGTTACAAAAAAAAACTTTACGTACAGACGGAGAGCTGTATATTGCGAAACACTAAACCGAATAATAGAGACAGCGGTTTATGTTCAAACAGAGCAGTCAGACACCAAACAACAAGTTACCAGTAACTTAGTGTATTCCATATTCGTGTATTTAAAGGATAAAAATTTCAACATAACAATGAATTTTATAAACCATTCAATGGGTTAGCAATGGGGCACCGATATCAAGCTTTGTAGCAGAAATTTTCTACTATATTTTGAAAATTTAATTATCACTGTTAACATAGACAATAAATCACACACATCCGAAGCCCGATAAGTTGATGACGTATTAATTATTTGTGGCCACATAATAATTATCTTCACATGACTGAAAAACTTACCTTCATTACAACGTAATGTGGAAATTCACATATTTATATCACTCACCACCTCAGTACTGAATATTGATCGTTATAGGCATCAAACGGTCTCCAAACAAAGGAAACGCTTGTGGACATATATCGCAAGGATCCGTATTAATGTGCATTGTGAAGAATGTGTTTGGCGTAGGTTGACTGTGGGGTGTTAGACGTGATATGGCGAATGTGCTGTCTGTATCTGCGTTTAATGAGAGGCCGTTTGTTTTCTATATAAAAGTTTAAATGTTTTGCCATTTCATCTGGTAAAGGCCATTTTGGTGTTTTGTAACGCTCTTGCTAGTGTATGTAATATGCTGCAATAGGTATTCGTGGATCGGAATGTGATTTTGAAATGTGAGAGAAGAAAGAGTTGTGACAGTTTTTTATGAGAGGGCCAAGGAATATAAAAGTCACCAATATTTGTCTTGTAATATTATGAGTATTAGGCATGAGTAGTGATGACTTTTGGAGCTTCCAGTGTTCAGTTTCACAAGTAATGACGATAGGGGAATTCTATATTATGTATAAGTGGTGGTTGTGTCTTATAGGGGAGTCTTGTGTTGAATTTCTTAAGTAATGATGGTGGGAATCAATTTGTTTTAGCAATTTGTTGTATCATATTCCATTAGTTTTGTTAATTCCCCGGGTTTAAGGTTAACTGATGCTCTGTGGTTAACAGAAATCGGGAAGCTGCTGTTTTATATTCTGTAGGGTGGTTTGAAGTGGAAAGAATCAACATATATTTGGAAGTTGTTTTTCTGTAAATGTTGTTTCAAATCCTTGAGTTAAATTTAAGTTGTTGATTGATTTGGCTGAGTTTAGTATCTGTGTGTGTGAGTGATTTCTGTGTGGTCGTAAATAATTAATATATCATCAACGAATCGGTAATGGTATACGATACGTCTACCGGGCCTTGTAAAGGCTCTGCAGACGGGCAACTTTCTCCACAGGGGCCCTGTCGATTATCATGGGGGTTCCATTTACTAGGAAATTTGGGAGACAGTTGAAAGGGGGCTCTAGAAACGGGGTATCTCTCTTTATGGGCGCTCTGTGAATGGAACCTGGAGAGGGGGCTCATTTGCTGGGGACCCTGAAGGTTATGTAGAAGGATCTGGTGACGAGCATCTTTCCCTAGGGACTCCGCTGGGAAATTTGGAAGGGGGCTCGTTTACCGGGGACTTTGAGAGATGGATGAGACGGGTGTCTTTCACCGTAAGGTCCTGTTGGTGGGCCGAGGAGAGGGGGAAATCCGTCTACTGGGAACATTGAGAATTTGCTAAGGGAGGGCTCTGGTTGTGGTGTATCTCTCTCTATGGGACCTCTGTTAGGAGAACCTGGAGGTGGGGCTCCTTTGTTAGTGGCGCTGAAGGTTATGTAGGAAAGGCTCTGGGGACTGACATCTCTCTTCAAGGGGGCTCAGTCTGGCAAACTGTAGTGGTCTCATCTTCCGCGGACTTTGAGATATGGTTGAAAGGGGCATTGCAAGTGTAGTGTCTCTCTCTGTACGAGCTCTGTGGAGGAACCTGGGTGGAGGGCTCCCTTGCCGGGGGACCCTGAAGGACACATAGAAAAACTCTGGAGACGGCCATATCTTTCCATAGGGGCCCCGTTTGGGAAAACTGGAGGATGGCTCGTCTACCGGGGACTTTGAGAGAAGGATGAAGGGAGCTCTGGGGATAGAGCTGCTCTCTTTGAAATGGCTCGGTGAAGGGGGTCTCGGGGGTCTCCTTCACTGGGGTACCTGGAAGATATGTTAAGATAAGAAAGTCTCAGATTAGGGGCCCCCTTATAACCGATAGGAACCTGGTATCTGGGAGGGGGGGGGGGGGGGGAAGCTCATTACCGGGACTTTGATGCATGGATGAAGGAGGGCTCTAGGGACGGGTCATCTCTCTGAGAGGAATTCCATGAAGGAGAACTTGAGGCAGGGCTCCTTTACTGCGGAACCCAAAGATATGTTAAGCAAGGCTCGGAAATGGGCGTCTGCTTACGTAGGGAGCCCGCTTTTTGGGAATATGGATGGGATCTTCTTTCTTGGGGTCTTCTTATTAGAATAATTTTTATGAGGTCTGAGAGATATTCAAAATGACCTGTAGACTAGTATCTCTCTCCATAGGGGCCCTCTTGGGGAACCTAGAGGGGGTTCGTTTTCCGGGACCTTTGAGAGAAAAGGAAAAGTATAACAGGCTTTATTCCTTGAAACCAGAGGCCATTAAGACTAAGTCAGGGGGCCATCTGGAAATTTTAGTAAAGGAACAGTGTTGTCCTGAGTTGATATGAGATCATAGGGCACAAAGAGCCCGCCTAAAAGGCCCCGGTGCATCGGGACCGTAGGGGAACGAACTTAATTTTAATAAAAAAAAAATCAATGCATATGCTTGCAGCTGTGCCAATATATATGCTATAATTACGAAATTAATTGTAGTATTCAGGTCAAGGCCAAGAAACTTCGCCTTCGACCTTGAATACAAGGCAGGGGATAATTATAATAAAACAAACTGCATTATTGACTGTGTTCTCTCATAACATTGTTCACACTTGCGTCACACAAAGCCTGAAAATTTATATAGATGACCTAAACTACCATTTTTATTCTAAATATTACAAGTTTTCTTATTGGTTTTATGTACATTACGAGTCTATATCAGTAACGGAATAGTAAAAGAAATGCACTTTTATGCTTCAGTGTTTTCATCCACTGCACGCAGTCAGTACCGGTATGCAGGTTCCTGTGGTGAACCTCGATTTGACATAACCAAGGCAATGATTACTGCTTCGCTGTGGAAAATAGGAAAGTTGGCAATGTTAATTCGATAATGTTGTGGAGTAAATTAATTATTAATTTTTCCCACGTCCAGGCATTCCTCACAAAAGTCTTCCAGATAGTCAAATAGTCTGGTGACAAAAATAACGAGTATTCAGGACAAATTTTCTGTTGACAAATATAGCAGATTATGACATCAACGCCTAACCATACGAAAACAAGATAGACAAGTTGTGTGTGGCGTAACATTATAGTGTGTGCGAGTAATAGTTCACATCTTCGGCTAACATAACGTAAGTGATACCATTTCAATTGCAAAAAGAGATTTTATGGTTTTTAATGTAGTCGTTAAAAAGGAGAGTTACTTTTGTTTTATGTAAAATGCCCGATATTTATCTCCGATTTTAAACAATATTTTATCTTTCGAAATATTTTAATATGTCCCATACATAAAATATCACTGTAACCCGTCCAGTGAGAAACGTGCTGATGAATACGAACAAACGGACGGACATGAAGGGAATTGTATTTTATTCCGATAATGCCAAACCACATTAAAAAACGCATGTAGCAGTCAAGGTAATTTCCTAGACAGGCATCTTTTGGAGTAAAGACAATTGGAGTGCTGAAACAGCGGTATATATTTTCGCCTACCACTAGGAATATTTAAAAATATTTGCAGCTGCCGATGGCATGTAACTTTGTCTCTGACGCCATCACCTATATTTCGTGCAGGCAGTTCAGTTACCTAAGTCAATACATTACCAAGTCGTACTTAAAAGTACGTCTCTGTCCCATACAACTTCCGACATTTGCATCTTTGCCCTTACTGCAAGAGCTAAAGGAAATAATGTAGTCATGGCAAACAACTAAATGTGCATTAAATCCTTCTGTACACAGGGACATTTTTACACGTCCATAGCTTTCCTATAATCTTCCTAAATACATCTGGAGCCGAGGAGTGAAAAAGGAACACGAAATTATGAAAATAATATACGAAGAAAATTCATTGTCATGGTTACTTAAAACAAAAGTTAAAGCAATCCCTGAACAAGCTCAGAGGGTACCAGGAGTGTGAGGCTACCAAATTTTAAGACAAGCGACAAATAAAGGTGGTAAGGTTGTCAGCCGTACGCAACTGCAGCATTTACACCGCAGGAGATATTCTTGTTACTCAGTTCCCTTACAGGTTGAGTCGACCCAAAGGCCATAGTGGGACCAGAAGGATTACGTCAATGAAAATTTCCAAGACATTATCGGGAATCGAATCCGTGACATTCCGGGCTGTAGCGCGGTGCCTCAACCAACTGCGGCACCGAGTACCCTTTATTATCAATAGTATGCTATTAAAGTTTTGTTCACTCCGGTGTTACAGTAAGTTTGAATCATTATATAAATTTCTGTGTTCTACTTTCAGTGTGATGAATTACTTCCGGTTTACTTTCTTTCCTTGAATTATGACAAGTTCTCTTATCGATTTTAATATTCCAGAAGGTAAAGAAAGATGAGCAAAAACAATAATAAGCAGATCACAGAATTCTGGAGAGGTAGGCAGTGTCTAATATCAAAGCCACACTTCAAGAAGAGACAAGAATTCATATGCAAAACATTCGAAAGTTTGGAGAAGTAAAGAAGTGTCATTCACTGTCTGAAAATACAGCACAGGACAGTGTGGTTCAAAGTCCTTCATGTTGTGGGAAAGTTTCTTCTGGTACAGAAAAGATTTTTGATATTTCTCCAGGGATATGGCAGCAAACTCAGAACGAAATAATAACTTTCGAACGTACGTAAAAAATGTGTAATTTAGTAAAACTATGGTTTTTTATTTTTACAAAATTAATTTAATAAAAATTATTTGTCACACTTGATAATAAATCTCACATCTACAAACACATTTTTATGAGGTCAAATGGCAAAAGATAAAAAAAATCAAAGTATAAATCTGCAATAAATTCAGACATGTTGGAGTATTGACGTCAGTTTTGTTTCTTCAATAGTCCTTATAATTCGACCGAAGTGGAAAGTATTTGAACACCGATAAATTAAAGGTAAAGTGCTGAAAAGCCATTAAACCCAAAAATTAAAGACTCCAAATTCAGGCCAATGAACTTACTCCACTCTAAATGTCCTGTTTAAATTAATTTCATTTACAAAAACAGTAAGTCTGGTTTTCATACTTTCTCCGAGTGACAAATTCCATGTATGTGTGAATGATATAAATAATGATGACATAATAAGATTTGCAATCACAACACTATACTTACATTTTCAAAACGCGATAGATATGTCGATATATATATCCAGAAGTCGGATTGTCATACGGAGTGCAACGTGTTAGTTGTGCAACCCAGGTTCTGCTAAGAAAACTGGGAAAAGCACCATCCGTCTTCAGCACTCAGTCTCAGAGTAACTCTTAAGTTTTATGCTCCTTGGAAAGCCAACGGCTATTTACATTTTGTTATTCAGGAAAATTCACAAAGTAGTAATCATTACGTTTACAGTAACGTAAAGATCATGGCCCTTACTCTAACAGACATTTTGATGCTTGCTGAATTACTCTGACTAAAAAAATTGTCATATTTCACGTTGCACTTCGTCACGGAAAGTGAAGTAGCTTAGCAACTGCTGGAGCCGTCACGGCCCTCAGTAGGACTATGGAAAACCACGTCAGGGGAGCAAGCAGCATCCAAGAACACAAGACTGTTCCATTCAACACAACAGCAGATGTCACAATTAAATTTGTGCTGGATCGACGTGAATAAGAGCCTTCGGCACTTGTATATAATTACAATTAAATTTATTGCGTCACTTGAAACAAACAAATTTGTAAATTTAAATTGTAAAAAGAAATTTAAGAATAATATCTTACATAACAAACTTTGTAATATTAAAATTTGTTTCATCGATCGTCACAGAAATTTTCATTCGTTATGTAAATATTCGTGTCTCAGTTTCAAAGTAAAAGAATACATCCTGTTTCACCTGTCTCTAAACGCTACACACTGCTTATTGATTTTCGATTCTTCATGAGGCAATATACGCAGCGGAACAAAACAGATGGATGGATCAGTTCAAATGTATGATTTGCTGCATTATGATAAATATAAAATTTCCTCACTAAATTACTGTGCCTGTTTCTATTCTTTCAAAAATCCGATGATAACAAGTGTTTTGTTTTTGTGCGAAGTTAAACCTACAGACACATGGTATTCACCTCTCTGTGCTGAATAACGCTTCGGGCTAACTGTCCACAACGTTTAATATATGACTGCAGCACTTCGTGCGGTTAGAAGCATTGACTGGATGTTCTGTTGTGCATCCAGTCAGTAAAGTGTTCGCTTTAGTTTTTACTCCTTCTGCTATGGTAACAGCCTCATATCTCGCAATATCAGTTTTCCGCCACAATGTAAATAAGGACATCACTCTTCTGGGATGTTAAGCAGCGTTAATTGACATTTTGTTACCAGCGTTACTGGACAGCATCCCCGTCGCGTCTTCTTCTTTGTATGACACCGATAAAGATGGCACCTATAGGCTGTATAGAAATGTTGGAAACACAATAACAATCAATACAGCGGAAGATTCTAAAAGACTGAAAACCTCAAACTGACACCGCTTCTGTCGAAGGGCCTTTATGGCGATTCACACTGAAGGAATTCATGTAAAATATTGTTGGATCTGACGCAGTCAGCAAACAAACTACCAATTGCAATACAGAGGACAGTATCTACGGTACGGTCCGAGGGTAAAGGTATTAGCCTAAGGCGTTGTTAAAGAATCGTGTACAAGCTAAAAAAACTGTCATTATATCTCGCACTACTCAGTATACAGTAATTCATTTTTCGGATTTTCAGATTACGTTCCACCCGTCTTATCTATCAGATCTCATCTAAAGCCACTCACAAATGGACACATTTCAAAATAGTAGCTTATCACAAATCACACAGAAGTTTACAGCAATATAAGTGTCTATCCCAGATAACTGTTTATATGGACAGCGAAAATGACGAAAGCCAAACTTGTTACGGCGTTTCACAGTATCACTAAATCGGGTGTCGACGTGTCCTCTAGCACGTTCTACAAACGTAATAATGCTTCTTCTTAAGCTAATTCTACGGCGATCGGCACACTGTCGTGCTGTCAGCCGTTAATTACCAAACTGTCTGTAAAGATTTATGTCTGGGCTCTGTACAAACGAAAAATTGTTTCTATCGACGTCATAACACAGCCGATGTAAGAAGGTCACAACTTGTTGCGCGACCGCTTAAAAGCAAATTGTAATTTTGTAGTTTTTACGACTCTGAATTCTTAGAGCTGAGAAAAAAAACCCGGCTCTTTATGTGATCGGTGGCTGTTTTCTCAGATCAGGTCAGTAATTTCATGTTCCTCTCCTAACACATAACGATATACCTATATATATATATATTCTTAAAGTCGTTTCTCATAACACACAAAAGGCAGTAACTCTGTTGTTGTTTCTCGTTTGTAATGGCAAAGCAGCTAAAGTTCTATGTCATATGCTACTACATCCTAGATTTCTGCCCTCGTTGCCATCAGGGTGAAATCATAAGTGACATTGGGTAGCTCCTGCTCATAGATTGAATATTCCTGTATGATATTCGACACGAACTGTTCAAACAAATCAGTTTACATTTTGGAACCACAAACCAAGCAAATTTCAATGCACTGATCAACTCCATTTTGCAGAACACTTACAACCTCTCCCACATATTCTGCGCATCCAGTCCATCTGAATCCTTGATGTCTTCACTTGAAGCTTTTTAACACAAGAAGCTTTCGAAGTAATTATTACGAAATGAAAATTAAACAGTAATAAAAAATATTCTTTAATCACAGGAAAACCAAATTCGAGTACAGTGTCTAGGCCGAGAGTCAAGATAATTTCTCCATATTTAGAACAGTCTGAGTTTCAATACTAGTACAAGTAGATTAAGTTTCATTATGAGCAGAAAATAGGTTAATTCAATATGTGAATACATATTGGATAATCCAGCAACCTATGTTTTTATTAAACGACATATTTATGACAGTTTACATAAAAGCTCTTTTTTGTCGAAATCGTGTTTTCTCACGCGACTCCTGACACAAAGAGAAAGTATGAGTTTTCAAAACAAATTCTATTGTATTCGTGTCTAACACAGTTTAATTTTTTTTAAAAACTAAGTGAAGAGTGAACTTCAGTGAAAAGTTAGAAGATACAGAAAAAGAGATAGGGGTCTGAGAGTATGTCTTATAAGGCTAGGGAGAAATTCTCTCAAAAGTAGGACATGAATGATCAGATTTCAGATTATCTGAAATCTGATAAGAGAAACGGATAATATGCATTAAGTCCTGTGTGCATTCATTATATTACACCGCTGAATTTTTTTCCTTTTTCAGTATTTACCCATTCGCGGTATGTATGTAATGTGGCAATGAAACATTTGCTGCATGTTCGTTAAAATTTCCAAACAATGTGAAATAATTAATGGCACCAGTGAGTAGTTCCTTCTTTCTACGAAGTTTCAAATAGCATGGCTTCAACTTATGCCGTACAATGGTTAACCCAAATTATTCCGCAACAAATTTCCGATTCTACAATACCGACTTTCGTGTTTTATTAATAATGCAATATAACAAAGTATTGATCTCGTTTTTGCCATAAAAATAGTAACACTACGTTAAGGAGCTCAGTGTCATCCCATATCTGCTAACATTCAGAGATATACTGAATAGTGAGAAAGAGACATGTACTGAACAAACGTGGAATTTCCAAAGCTTCGATCAGTATTTCAAACTCTGTGTTACATATCACTGAGTTACATTATTTCAACATGAATAGAAAGGAAACAAAACTAAAGGGACTGTCGGGGAGTCGTTTCGGTTCGACGATCCTTCTTAGAATTGCGGGAATTCCTTTTCAGATGAAGAAAATATCAACTATTTACGCTATCTACATGAGAACAGTGATTATATGTACTAGCACAACATACCTAGGCATGTTCGGCGATGTGTACGTACACAGAGACGATTTGGGACGCGCCATGACGACAGTACGTGCGTTAATTCCGTTCACGAATATAATGTGGATATTTTCATACTGCAGGTAAGTAACAACACTGGGCGTCACTTCTGCAGTATTATAAATGTGATAAAATTTCACCCCAAATATATTACATTAGTTGTGACTTGAACTTAACGCTGTCTAATCCACATATCCTTTACTTATTTTGAATCTAAGTGCAAAAATATTAAACGGCTTGATGTTTTATATATAAAATAGAGAATATTTTGACGTAAGGTTGTTTAACCCTTTAAAACCCGAATTAAATCCCATCTGCTATTTGCTGGCATTATTAGGAGCTCACCATTTTCTCCACGTTAGCAGGATAAGGGTTAAATTATTAACCTTTAGGCTACTAATGTCATATATATATGGAGCACCCATTC
>Ga0268261_10000204_pt1 | contig 36789 bp, 53 predicted proteins | sample TergutNc150P1_FD_190353 | JGI IMG/M metagenome (GOLD analysis project Ga0268261, IMG submission 190353) | Nasutitermes corniger P1 segment gut microbial community from laboratory colony in Florida, USA - Nc150 P1 (SPAdes) (version 2) | ecosystem: Host-associated > Arthropoda: Insects >... | reverse complement strand
TGCTGGTTGCGCTCAACGTTGAGGCAGCCAACGTCAAGGCTTTAGTTAACTGCGCTCCGGCGCATTCGTCTGTGCAAGCCAGCAGCTTGCAGGTTAGGTGACGCGGCGGCCTGTTCCGTGCGTTGCTGAATTTTACCCCGCCGAGGCGGGGCCATTGGCGTGCCCAAATGGGACCGGGGAGTCTGCGGCGCTTCGCCGGGTGTTGGAGCGGCTTGGTGAAGCTGAGGAGCATCTGAAGGCTTTAGAGGCTCGGCGGGAGCAGTTGCATTTGCAGCTATCGATTCCTCGCCAATTCGGTAAGACGAACACCAGGGCGGAACTGTTGGCGCTGGTGAATCAGATTGCCCTGGCACATCGGCGGATCACGGACTTAAAGAAGCAGGCCGCATTATGAGCGGGCGGCTGACTGGTGATTGCCGGGTGTGTGGGGAACCGGCGATGCGGCGCTTCACTTATTGCGGGGCTTGCTGGCCTCATGCCCGCACCTGCCAATGCTCGCATTGCGACGCTAACGCAATGCGTTCATCTGATGCCGAGACCGGCGCGGTGGTTGACCGCGTGGACGGGTGAGGCCCGGCACAGTACTCGCTTCTCAGCCTGACCGGGGCAATTGGCACCCCTCGCTTTCGCATGTCCAAAACCAGGGTGAAGCCACACTTTTCGACGGTGTACACAGTGAGCCGCCGATTAATGCACTGAGGGGATGCAGTGAGGGTTCGACCTCGACCGCGAAGAAGGATAAGTGCCATCAGCGCGGTTGTGTGCAGCCTGGTCAGCATTCTGGATCCCATATTTTCGATTTACGCCCGAGCCGGGATGAAGAATGCTCGATTAGACGGATCGGGGCATCGATGCCAGATGACGCTGTCGAGTTGGCGAAGCATCCCCGTCGGTGGCTGGACGAAGTCCGTGCGGCGTTACTCGCTTATGCGAAGCGGGCTGATTTCTGTGACACGGTGGTGCGGGTAGCTAAGGGGTTGATAAGCGGGGTCCGGAGCTGGCGGCGTGCGATCACGAGGCCAACCTGGGCGACGCTGACATCGATTAGTGGCCGGGATCGCCGCTCGATGGCTAGAGCGCTTCGCTGGCTGCGGGATCGGGGCTTGGTTTCGATCGTGGCCACCGGTCGCAGTGTGCAGTATTCCAAGGCCCAGGAAGCTGATGCCGCTGTGTATGCCCTATGGATGACCTACCGGACGGAACTACCGAGCAGCACTAACGAAATAAATGTCACCCCCACGCCTTTAGGCGCTATATCTAAACCCACGCGCACGAGCGTTGAGCGCTGCTCCCCGACGGTCTCGCTGCGCGAGGCTCACTCTTGGGGCAAATCCCCGGCTTCCAGGCTCAGTTTCTTGCGCAGAGTTGCTTACGCCGGGGCTTCGCCTGTTGATCCCGCCAGCGCAGCCATCAAGGCTGCTGGTTCGGGAACCGCTGACGCGGGACGCATCCAAGCTGGTAGGCCCCTTCGGAAAGCCGCTAGGCTCAAGAAGGAGAGGATGGCGCGGGCAGCGATTTTGCAACGTTCGATCCCGGTGCTCAGGCTCGCTTCCACTAGGTCGATCGCATCGGTAATTCGGCCCTTCATCATGGCGGGATGGACCGACGACGACATCGTTCACGCAATTAATTGGAAACTTTCCGGGACTAGGTGGCCGCACTCGGCCAATTGGCTTATTGGGCGCCCTGACTTGTGGTTGAAGTATCGTCTCAAAGATTGGATGGATGAAAATGGGCCGGTCGAATCTCGCTCCCAAACCCAAGCCAGGGTGGCTGAGGCCAATCGGAAGGCCTGGGAATTACGCCGGACCATCCAGGCCACCGAGCAAGCGCAGATCGAGCAGGAGCGGGTAGCTCGGGCCGCGACGTGGGGCGAGGGCGTGACCGGCTTGGAAGCTGCCGAGCTACGCGCCCAAGGTTACGTGGCCATGACCGAGGCCGCCGCCGAGTACCTGGAGCAATATCGGGAATTGAGACGGCGCCGCGCCCTGGTCAATAATTTTTTTTCGCCTCGAAACCAATAGGGCAAACGTACCACGGAACCGCGAAACCGCAACGGCGCGGCGTTACCGCACCAACGTACCACACTAGGCTAGGATGAGGAACATGAGGATCGCAATCGTGAACTCCAAGGGCGGCGTGGGTAAAACCACCTCCGCCATCTACCTCGCTGCCGCTGCTGAACGGCGCGGCCTATCGGTCGAACTGCTCGACCTGGACATCCAAGGCTCGGCATCATCCTGGTGCGAGCATGGCCACCCGGCCACGGTCACCGCTCACCGCGTTGGCGTTGGCTCCCTGGATAAGCCCAGCAAAGCTGAAGTTACCATCATCGACACTTCGCCAGCCAACCAGAAAGAGATCGACCGCGCGGCCCAGGTGGCCGATTATGTGGTGATCCCCAGCCAGCCTGGCGTGCTAAACGACGAGCGGGCCATGGCCACCTGGAATTACCTACACGCCAAAGGCGTAGCCGCCGCCGTGCTGCTAGTCGGCATTGAGGCCCGCCGGGCTATCAGCGCCAATTCTAAAGCCCGGTTCGATGGGGCGGCCCACATCTTCGAAACCATGATCCCGCGCCGCTCAGCCATCGCCCAATCTGCCAACCACTGGCCCGCCAACCTGTTCGGGTACGACCAGGTATTCAACGAGATTCTGGAGGAAGTAGCGTAATGGTCAAGAAAGACATCAAAGAGCCGGTTGCAGCACCGGCAAAGCAAGCACCACCGCGACACAGTACCGCCGTACCACAGCACCACGCGCCCAGCACGGAAGCCGAGGGGCGGTTGTTTGGTGAGCGTGAGGACGGGAAGAAGAACACCGGCATCCGCCTAGAACCCGCCATCATGGAACGCCTGCGCGATGCCGCCTACCTTGAGCGCTGCACTAAATCCGAGGTAATCCGCAAAGCCATCCTCGAATACCTAGAAAAGCACCACAGCGGCGCAGCGGTACAGTAACGCCGTACCACAGCACCACACCAAAGTAATAGCCCGGTCAATCTGACCGGGCTATTCGTGTACGCCGCCTGAGTTTCGATCTCAGTACCCACGACTTAAAAGGACGTTGCTCTCCCGATTGAGCTAGCGGCGCTAACGCTGGCGCCGATGGTGCCAGCGGCTAAGGGGATCGAATCATCGGTGCCATGCTGCGAGCTGCCTACACTGCCACGAGTTGAGTTGCTAGGGCTTTGATGAGGTCGGGGCGGAACCCGGCCCAGTGGTTAATGGTTTCGCTTTCGATGCTGACAACGACGACCGGGGCCTTGAGGTAACCCAATCCCTGGACTTTCGTAAACGCACCCTGATCTCGCGTAACGTCAACGGTTTCGTATTCAATTCCCGTGGCCTCCAAGCGCTTATAAGTAGCTGAACATTGCGGACAATTAGGCATTGAGTAAACGGTTACCAACATGACCTAAGCATAGCCTAAAAATGGGCGTTTTACCAGGTTATTTGCTAGTTTTCGCAAGCGTGTTGCGGTAGCTTATTCAGGCCAATCGCGGCCCGTAACTGTTACCAGCAAGGAGCGCATATGCTCCCGGTCGGCGATGGCCTGGTCACGCTCAGCAGCCAGTTCAACGATGACCTGCCCCAAGATTGGAATCTGCTGGGTATCAGCCTCGGGGATCATTGGATTGGCTCCAGGAGTCGGTTGATGGCAAGATCGGCGCGGCTGACATAGATGGGCCGATTATCCCTACCATTAGGTTCAGGGCCGAAGCGGTAGCCGGTAATGAAGCCTGTCTCGATCCAGCGGCGCAGAGTTTTGTCGCTCAAAAATGGTGGCACTCGCATAGCCTCCCGCAGCGGGATCACGTCATCGGGTATCTGGTCAGCCACTTCTATAACCTCCCTAAACCCTAGAATACTCAATCACTACCTAAAACCGGGCGATTATGGGCAAACTTGGGGAAGCCTGGTACAAGGTTGGGGAAACTTGGGCGGACTTGTCTAACCCCAAAACTGGCGGGCGTACCTGAGTATCAAACCGCCCGGCTCACCATTAAAGCTATGAGTTTCACCGCTGGCCCCGATGGCATTATCGAAAACCGTGACCGTTACCGCTCCCACCTGATTGCCCGATACCGCAGCAACGTCGATCGCAACGTGGGCGCAGAGTTTGAGTGCCTAGACCCCAAATGCGACCGCCGCTCGGAAATCTACTCGGCGCTTTGTGGCGACTGCCAAAGGGTGCTCACCAGCCTATGCTCCCAAATTGATAAAGCAATTCAACGGCTGACCATCATGGGCGAGATCGAAGCCCGCCGCCCTGGCCAATCCGGCGGTGAGGGTAACAACTTCGCCCGCGTCGGTGAAGCCACTAACCTGACCCCGGCATCGATGCTGGCCGATGAGCTAGACCGCCTGGCCACCAAGACCGCCCTGCACATCAACGCCACCATGGTCAACGCCCCACAATGGAGCGGCTATCCCGGCAGCTACCTGAGCAACGTGGCCCCGTACCTGGCCCGCCAAGAATGGGTGCCGATGCTGCTCAACGGTTACGACCTGCTGCCCGTCAAGGAACCCAACGGGAAACGGATTCCCGGCGAGGTAGTGCGCGGACTCAAAGCCATTTTCGCCGACATCCGCAGCCTGTACCCTGCACCTTCTGACCCCATCCCACCGCGCCCATTGCCCGGCGCCCCATGCCCGGAATGCCATTCCATCGACACCCTATGGCTGCACCCCGCAGAACGTCCCGGCCAAGATGTTTCCGTGGCCTGCCGCTACAAGGGAATCGAGCGCCGCTGCGGTTGGTACTGCCCCGAAGATGGGTTGGACTTCCTGGCCAAACTGATCCCGCACCTGCAAGCACAAATCGCCGCCACCAAGAAAACCCGAATTTGACACCATGGGCCTCGATGGTTCATCCTAGTCACGTCATTTTGACGTGCCCAAATACTTCTCATTCTTAACCCCGCCCAGGCCTCAGGCCAATAGCGGGGTTTTTCTTTGCCCAAAACCCGGAGGTTGATTGTGGCTACCCCAAACTTAGACCCGATAGTGACTCGAATCGTCGAACTCGATAAGCAAATCGAAAGCTTGGTTGCCGAGCGGAAAGTTCACGCTGAGCACCTGGTGAATAACCTCAGCGTTGACACACACACCATCGCTGGGCATCAGGTAATCGTTTCGGAGACCAAAGCAAACTGGTCAGCTAAAGGTAAACGCGATTTCATCGCTAACCATGCCCCGGAAGATTTCCCCGATTTCTATGTCCAAACCGTGGCGCTCAATACTGATGCCGCCGCTGCCGTGCTCACCGAGTCCGAGCTTGGTGGCTACCTGCTCACAGTTAAGAAATACTTGAAGGACATCAAGTAATGGCCTACCCCTCACTATGTATCCCCGGCGATACCCACATCGTGGTTCCCTTCGGGTACTGCCCCTGTGACTACCAGGCTGAAGAGCTCCGGCGTGACCGCTAGCCGAACTGGTTCGGGAAAGTATCGTCGTAATCGAGCGAGAGTTTTAGGTCAGGCTCGCGCTGATGGGTTATTGCGTTGCCCTGGCTTCCGTGCTGGTGATTATGTTCATCGGTGCGGAGTTCAATTAAATTATGACGTGCCGAAGTTGCCGAACTCGGCTGAGGCTGACCACATTATTCCGGTGCGGCCACCGTTTTTCGGTACTGACGATGTTGATAACCTTCGAGTTATTTGTCGGGCCTGCAACACCGCTCGGAATCGGAAACGACCAACACTGCCAGGGTCGACTTCGCTGGTGTTGTTCAAGAGGGCAGCCGCAAAGTGAATCAAGTATCGGCGACACCCCTGGGGTATGGCCCTGAGGGTCGGGGCTGACGCAGGCCCCGCGGGTTAGCGATCTCTCCCCGATAACGCAATGCAACGATAGCCTCACTTTGCTGTGCTACTGCACCACACTTTTAACCGTTTGACGTGGAATAATGTCAGGAGTTTCGTTCGGAGTTTCGTAATGCCAAAGCCTGCAACGAAATGCGAAACCTGCGGTAATGGCTTCGAGCAACGCAAAGGCGGACGCCCGGCCAGGTTCTGCTCTGATCCCTGCCGAAATCGAGCTCATCGCAAGCAAACCAAACCAGCGCCCCGAGTAGCTAAGCCAGCGCAGCAACGCACTCTAACCGGCCAGATGGCTCAACTCGATTACCTTCAAATGCTTCGCGATTCTTTGATTACCGCGTTGCAGGATTGCCCACCGGACAAGGTCGGCGGCATTGCCAGGGAATTGCGAGCCACACTCAAAGAAATCGACGCCTTAACGCCCGAAAAAGAGGAGGAACCACGTGCCCCAACCCGTGGTGGAAGAATCCTCAGAGCGTTCAACCCTGCCGCTATCTAAACTGGCCCGCCATCTGGTAATCCCCGATGGCATCGTCGACACCCTGTGGTGGGAAGTTGAAGAACGGTGTTACCAATTCGGTGATTCCTTCGACACCTGGCAAGACGGCCTGGGCCAACTCGCCTTGGGCTTGCGTGCTGATGGACTGTTCGCTTGCTCGGTCGGCGGGATCACCCTGTCAATCCCCAGGCAGGTAGCTAAAACGTTCATCACGATGCGAATCGTGGTCGCGCTTTGCACCCTGTTCCCTAACCTGCTGGTCATATGGACGGCCCACCACGGCTCTACCTCGGATAAGACGTTCAAAAATCTGGTTTCGATGGTGAGTCGTAAATCCATGAAACGCTGGGTTAACGAGCGCGATATCAGCCACGGCAACGGCGACCAGGCGATCAAATTCCGCAACGGTTCCGAGATCAAAATTGGCGCCCGTGGCCACGGCTTCGGTCGAGGTTTTGACCAAGTGGATATCGCAGTTTTTGACGAGGCGCAAATCCTCAGCTCCGCTGGCTTGGACGACATCGTGCCCGGTACCAACCAATCCAAACTCAAGCACGGCGCTCTACTGTTTTTCATGGGGACCCCGCCCCGGCCTAAAGACCCCGGCGAGGAGTTTACGCTGCGCCGCCGGAAAGCCCTCAAAGATAAACCCGAGGGTGAAGTAGTAGCTACCAAAGGAGAGGGCCTGTACGTCGAATTTAGCGCCGATGAAGCAACTGGCAAACCTGGTGGCCCCGCTCTCGCGGACAAGCATCAAATCTTGCGCGCTAATCCTTCCGTACCGCATCGCACGCCTTGGGTCAGCATTTGGCGGATGCGCGAGAACCTCGGCAATGATGACTCCTGGCGCCGCGAAGCCCTGGGCATATGGGATGGCGACGGTGTACCGCAATGGCAAGTCATCACCAAAGCTAGGTGGGATATGCTGGAAACCAAAACCGCACCAGCACTCGATGACGCAATCATCGCCTACGGGGTCAAGTTCAGCCCCGACGGCGAACGAGTCGCCCTGGCCGAAGCCATCAAAACCGACGATGGCATATTTGTCGAAGCCATCGGTATCGCACCCTTCGCCCAAGGCATCCGAGTATTCCTCGAATACTTGACCGAACCAACCCGCGCCGGCCGCCACATCTACATCGATGGCGCCGCCGGATCAGCCATGATGGAAACCGAACTACTGCGCGCCCGCATCCGTCCCCGCTTTGTGACAGTGGCCAACACCGGCCAAGCCATCCACGCCAACGCTGGGTTCAAACAAGCCTGCGAAGATCGCAACCTCACTCACTCGGGCCAAGTAGAGCTAACCGAAGCAGTGCGTTACGCCGAAACCCGTGAGATTAACAAAAACGGCGGCTGGGGATGGCGACCCACCAGCCCAGACTTTGACATCACACCGTTGGAAGCTGCCTGCTTAGCCCACTACGCCACCAGCGGCGGCAAAAAACGAGACTACTCCAGAAAGGCGGTGTTTTAATGCCACAACTTGAGCCCGCCAACCAGACTATTGACAATCAACTGAGCCGCGACGCCTCAGCTGCGGCCTGGGGAATTTGGAAATCCCGCTCCAAACGCAACAGCCAACTGTGGCTGCTCGGCGAATGGGCCCAGAACCGACTCGGCACCCCAATTCTGGAAGAAGGCGCCAGCGAAGAGCTACGCGACCTAGCCCGCATCAGCCGCCTTGGCATGTGCCGGGTGGTGGTCAACACCTTCAAGCGCGGCCTCTCCGTAGTGGGATTCAGATCCCCCGATGAAGCCGACGACGACCCGGTGTGGACGTGGTGGCAACGCAACCGCATGGACGCCCGCCAACAAGAAATCCACAAACCCGCCCTAACTTACGGCCACGCCTTCTGCGCCCTGCTCCCTGATGACCGCACCGGCGAAAAAGCTCGCCCCTCGTTCTACAGCCCGCTCAACGCTTTCGCCGAATATGAAGAACCCGACGACCTATTCCCCCAAGTCGCGGTCTTAACCCGCGACACCGCGTTTGGCCGCTCCGCCTTCGTAGTTGATGACACCTGGGTGACGCCCATCGCGATGAAGAAAGCCACCGACGGCGCCAAAACCGCCGTGGGCGGATTCACCCGCCACGGCTTCACCATCACCGGCGAACCCTGGCGCCACGACGCCACTTACGATGGCAGGCCAGTGTGCCCGGTAGTGCGCTTCGTAGATGACGCCTCAGACGAAACAGGTGGCCGCAACCCAGACCGCCACGGCATTGGCGTAGTAGAACCCATCATCGCGCTCAACAAAGCCATGAACCAGGTCAACTTCGACCGCCTAGTGGTAGCCCGGTACGGTGCCCACGATCAAAAACTCATCATCGGCTGGTCAGATAGCAAAGACCGACTCTTGAAACTCGGCGCCGCCCATGTCGGCGCCATCGACGAGCACCCCGATGACGTGCGCGTAGAACGCTGGCAAGCCTCAGCCCTATCCCCATACTCGGAGCTGATTAAGGAGCTGCGCGAACAAGTCGCCCTCGAAGCTGCCATCCCACTATGGGCAGCCGGATCAATGAGCAACGTCTCCACCGACACCGCCGCCTTCATTGAGGCCGCCCACCAACGCGAGCTCGCCATCAAACGCGAATCCTACGGGGAAGCCTGGGAACAAGTACTGCGCCTAGCCATCGCGATGGAAGGCGGCACCCAACCCGACGATGGCGCAGAAGTCATCTGGCGAGACACCAACTCCCGCAGCTTCGGCGGCGTAGTAGATGGCATCAGCAAACTCGCCGCTGAAGGCGTACCCATTGAGGAACTGCTGCCCCTGGTGCCCGGCCTAACCCAACAAACCATCAAGTCCATCATCAAATCGAAACGGAAAAATGAAGCCGCCACGTTCGCGGCCTCAATCCTGGAAGAAAAACAATCTTCAACCAATAACGATTTCGACTAAAAGTTAATCCTCGAAAAAAGGCTCCACACAAAAAAGTTGGAGCCTTTTCGCATATCCCGCAATTTCCACAAACGGGATAAACCAAAAGGCTCCGAATAAAGAGCCAATCACACCAACTAGAAAGGAAAGGCGCCTTTATGCCTAATATTGTACCCGACTACCAAGCGGGAACTTACCAAATCCTTGACAAGCTGACCGGCAAAGTAATCCGCCGCATCAGCCAACTCGACCTGGCCGCTGATTTCGCCGAACTAAGGCCCGAAATCGCAGCCACCTACGTTGCCGCCGTAATGGTCGGCTCCGAAGCCGTCGGCTACTTCAGTGTCGAGCAATACAACCAACTGCGCGAAGCCGCCGGAATCACCGACCGCTTCGAAGCCGAACTACTTGACCTCGACCTAGACCAGGTGCGCGAACAGGCCCGCCGCATCGCCTACCAAGCTTTACGGCTGGACGATGCCGAAGCCGTAGGCCGCGAAGTCGCAGGCAAAATGGCCCAAGCCGTCCGGAACCACGGCTTTGACACCACCGCTCACAACATCGGGCGGGATCCCAAAATGGTGGGCGTCAACTCCCGCTACACCATCACGTTGACCTGCAACGAACGGCAATGCGGCAAGAAAAACAAGCCCGAATGGCAATGCGCCAACGTGGCCGAAGCCATCAAAAACCTCGCCCCCGCCACCGCCCACTCAGAGGCCGAAAAACCAGACCACTGGTTCCACGAAAACTGCCGCTGCCACATCCAACCCAACTGGAGCGATGGCCACGCCCGCCTCGGCGGCGTGGTGAAGGGCAAAGTCCAATACGCGCCCCACCAAGCCTCCGGATTAGAGCCAACTTTCGCCCTCGACAAATGGGCCGAATCCCACGGCATCCCCCGGATGTCGGATTTCACTGGCCAAGGCACCCCTGCCAGAGTTAACCCCGACTACGCTGGGCATGGGGAGAGTTGCAAATCTGCGAAGTGTGGCAACTGCATCAACTGCCAACGCGTAGTTTTCGCCAAGGAACTGCAAATGCGCGGTTACGATGTGCGCGCCCTACCCAATCCCAAAGATACCGACAACCGATGGGGCGAATGGGATACCTGGATGACCGGCCTCTCAGAGCGCTTGGAAGCCAGCACCCATTATATTCTCGCGCCAGGCGAATCTGAACGAGTACGGGGAATGCTAATTCAAGAGATCGAGAAATCTGAGCAAAACGTAGGGAGAATGCAATCAGAAGGGGCCAAAGCACACTTCCGAAAAGCTGCCCAGGCAGGGCGCGATGCTCTCGCCAACTTCGATAAGCTCTACACCGAAGATGTCTACTCCCACTGGCAACAATTAGCAGCGGATTGGGAAGATGGGGAACGTGGCATCATTGGCGGTTACGCACGGGGCCATGTTTGGAACGTCATCAAGCGGAACGGCGAACTGGTTGCTGATGAAGCGCAGCTAGAAACCGGCCAGGCACTAAAAGACTATGCAGCGGAAACTGAAGCAAACGTCACTAGATTCCTCACTCTCAAAGCCTTAGACGCCGATAGGATGATGAGAGTCGCGAAAATAAGCGACTTGGACTTCAACGATGGCGCACTGAAGGCCATCACCTGGAATAACCAGTAACGGGGAGTGCCAGGTGGTCGTGGTGCCAAGTCGGCATATCTTCAGATTCGACCACGACTTTGCCGCTTGACTTTTCCACTGAAGGCCAGTGTGGTGACGACCCGACGTAGTGCTGTACCGGTGGCACGCTCTCGATCCGAATAATGAAATGAGTCGGGGTTTCCCACCCGCCATTTATGGAGTACCCAACATAAGGAAGACCCCACTCATCAACGCCATCGGGGTAATGCTCGTCAAGATAAGGGCGCGCGAGTTCCACGGCCTGCTGATAAGACGTAACTCGCATACCCCTAGTTTACGCCTTAGTCGGTGGTTTGCGCCCTACCTGTGAGCTTGTTTTTCGAAAGATGAATCGGGAACTCTGCCGAGACATAAAGTCGAATTGATTTGCCTCGCTGGATTGGCACATCTATCCAGGCCCCGCCCGAGCGCATGGCATCGTCGATCTCATCTTCAAGCCAAGAAATATCGACATTATGGGCGAGCGTGAACCGCTTGCCGCCGATATGTAACGCGTAACCCATAACGATATTCTAGTCCGCTAGATGTTATGCACCTACTTTTCGGCCTTGATTATTCTGACAAGAAAAACAAGCCCGAATGGTATCTGACTTGCCCGTTCGGGGTATCGAAGACAACCCAGCCGCCATCGTCATCTTTTGCCTGAGTCACAGCTGCCCGTAATACCGGGATACTTTCATTACTCGCGACCAGATAAGAATCAAAATGTTTCGACTGGCATAACGCCAATTATAGTCTGTTAAGGAAAATAAGGAAATTAATTAATGACTGATACTCAAGAATTTACTGCACCGGCTTCTCAAGCTGATTTGGATGCGCTAATTGCTAAGCATGTGGGCGAAGCTACGGCCAAGTTTGGCGATTATGAGGCGCTGAAAGAAAAGGCGACCCAGTTTGACCAGAATCAGGCCGCTAACCTCTCCGAATTGGAGAAGGCAACTAAGCGAGCTGAAGAGGCTGAAAAGCTGGTTGCTGGTTTCAAGGCTGCTGAAGAGCGCGCCGGTTGGGTCAAAGAAATTGCCAAAGACCGCCCCGAGTTAGCCAGTGCGTTGCGCGGCTCGACTAAGGCGGAATTGGAAGAGCATTACACCCAACTCACCGGGCTACTTGGCGCCCAGCCTGCTAGCCGGGTGCGCACCCACACCCCGCCGGTTCCTAAGAGCGCCGAGGGTGGCTCTGCTAAAGGTCGAGCTGTTGAAGCCCTACGCGCCTTAAAGCTCGGTTAATCGTCTCAACTTTTAACCACTGTAAACCTCCGCCCTGCTAACTGTGGGGCTTTTTTCATCCCCAAATCCCGCGAAATGTTGCGGGGAAACTCAAACAGGAAGGATTGACCGAAATTGGTTAATCAGAGCATTACCCGCGACGAGGTCGCATCGCTAATTGCCGAAGAATATGCGGCAACCGTCATCGAAACCGCCACCCAAGGCTCGACCGCCTTGTCCGCGTTCACCACCGTGGACATGGGTACCAAGGTAACCAACATGCCCGTGCTGGCATCGTTGCCCAAAGCCCGCTGGGTTAACGACACCACCAACACCGCCCGCAAGCCCAGTTCCAAGGTGACCTGGGATAATAAGCGGCTGGTGGCTGAAGAGATCGCGGTGATCATCCCGGTGCATGAAAACACCATCGCTGATGCTACCGAGAACATCTTGGAATCCATTGCCAAGCTCGGTGGTCAAGCCATCGGCACCGCGTTGGATGCCGCAGTGTTTTTCGAGACCGAAAAGCCAGCCTCTTGGCTCAGCCCCGGCCTGGCCCAAGCTGCCATCGCATCGGGCAACGTCAAGTCCGTAGTGGCTGGCGCAGCCAACAAGGCCGATATTTACGGTGCTGGCCTGCAAGTTGCTGAGATGATTGCGGATAAGGGCTTTGACCCGACCGTGGCCATCGCTAAGCGTGGTTTGCGGTTCCAATTTGCGAACCTGCGCGATGCGCAAGGTGGCCTGGTGTTGCAGGGCGAGAACATTCTCGGCTTTGACACTCACTGGAACCGTAACGGTGCTTGGGATCCCGCCGTGGCATCCCAAATCATCGTGGATCCGTCCGTGGTTCGCATTGGGGTACGCCAAGATGTGACTGTGAAGTTCCTGGATCAGGCCACCATCGGCACCGGCGACGATCAGATCAACTTGGCCGAGCAAGACATGGTCGCACTGCGCTTCATGGCCCGCTTCGCTTACGTGCTGGGTAACCCGATCACCCCGGAAACCGGTCAACGCTCTTACGGCGTGGGCATGGTTACCCCGTCCGCCTAAGGAGCCGACCTGATGAAGTTGATCTACCAAGGCAAAGACGGTGGCCAAGTAAATGCAGCTAGCGGCTCGCTTCTAGCTGCAATGCTCGAAGCTGACCCGTATTGGGCTCTAATGGAGGACGGCCCCGATTTGCCGGATGCTGATGTACCAGATTCCGATGTACCAGATTCCGATGTACCAGATTCCGATGTACCAGATTCCGATGAACCCGAATCTGAGGAACCAGCCGCGCCCGTAGAGCCGGTTAAGGAGAAACTTAATGCTAGCCGAGGTCGTAAAACGGCTGGGTAGAACCCCAGAATCCGACGAGATCGAAACCATTGAGGCGACGATTGAGGATGCGGAAGACCTAGCCTACGGCTGGCTCGGAACCACCTTCGAAGGAGTGGAGACCCCGCGCCCGGTAATCCGCACCATTGCCAAAATGGTGGTGCGCGCCATCGAGCGCGACGCCGAGGCTGAAGTGCCAGTTGGCGTGGAGACGTTCACCTCCCAGATAGGTCCTGTGGGTTCAACCTACGGGTACGGCCGCAATGGCCCTGGCTCTGGCCCGTGGCTGACTCAGGCTGACAAAACCGTGCTGCGCCCTTACCGGGCCGGACGCGGTTTTGCCAGTCTTCAAGTCACCTCGGGCCGCACCGGCCGTTATCAGGAGTAGCGATGAGTAAACGCCAATTTGGGGAACCGGCCACTTTGCACCGCCGGATCATTACCGGCTACGACTCCGCCAAACGGCCCCTGCACGCCTTTGAAGCCGTCCCCTTACCGACTTGCGTATTCGCACCCAATGGTGGCTCTGGAGCTGATTTAGAGCCACTGGAGGCCGGGCATTCGACAGTGCTGCAACCCGCCCGCGCTTACTTCCGCCAACCAGTGGAAGTAGCACCGGGCGACCGGATTGAAATCAGGGGCCGTTGCTTTGAGGTAGTCGGCGAACCGGAAGTGTGGCTCAGCCCCCGAACCGGGACGCACGCCGTTACCACCATCGCCCTGCAACACATCCACCAAGGAGCTTAAAACAATGGCAAGAAACGACGGCTGGTGGATCGAGCTTGATAGTGCCGGGGTGCGGCAAATTCTGAACTCGCCCGAGGTGGCTGGGATGGTGAAACGGGCCGCGCAAAACGCGGCCAAAGCCGCCCGAGCTAATGTCCCCAAAGGGGCATCAGTTCAAGTTCATTCCGGGCAAACCAGATCCGGGGTGCGCTCATCGGCCATCGTGACCGTCCCGGCGAAAACCGAAGCCAACCACGGGGTACTAGCCAAAGCGATCGGGGCAGCGAAAATATGATGCCCAACATCCTCGATGCCACCGTCGCCTACCTTGATGATTGCCTGCACGGTTTAGACGAACAACTGCCGCCGATATGGGTCACTGCCGCGAAAGCTGATAAAGAGTCGTATCAGGTGGTAATCCGGGACGATGGCGGTGAGCTCCTGGAATACCCCAGGGCCACCGCCCATCTCGGAATCAACATCTATGCACCCACTGAGTCTGAAGCTGACCTGCTCGCAAACTATGTCCGTTGGGCACTTTCCGAGTGGGCTGACGCCAGGCCGGTGCTGCTGGCCACCCCGTCCCTGCCGCACCAAATCGCGGACATCACCCCGCGCCGATATTTGACCGCCGAGCTGACCATTCTGCTTGGCAAAACCAACATTTAAGGAAACCCTATGGAACACGAACTTTCTAAAGACTGCTGGTGCAATCCGGCAGTAGTCATCGTCGAAGCTAAGGAGCTAACTAATGCCTGAGACTCCGAACCCAACCGATTTCGGTGCCCTATCCATCCTGGGTGGCTCCGTGCATGTTGGCACTTCTAATGCTGCCGCTCCAGCATCGGCAACCGCCGCTCTGGGTAACGGTTGGCAAGAAGTAGGCCGCTACAACGCGGACGGCTTCACCGTGGCCCGCTCCCGCACCACTAACCAAATCAAAGACCAATGGGGCGAGACTGCGCTCGAAGTGGTCACCGAGTCCGGGCTGACCTTCAAGATCAAATTCTTGGAGACCAGCAAACTCACCCGCGAGCTGCACGGCTTTACCGATGTCGCCTCCGATGGTTCCCAGGTTGTAGTGCCTGGCGCCCCGGCTAAGCGCCTACCATTCTGCTTTACCGCAGTGATGGCTGATGCCGACGGCAAAATCTTCATTAAACGCCACTATGTGCCTGTCGGCCAAGTGACCGAGACCGAAGAAATTCCGTACAAGAACGGCGAAGCTGTCCAGTACGGCATCACGGTTCGCGCCTACCCAGCCGAATCGATCAAAGACCAAGCAACCGGCCTGACCGGTTCCGCGAAAATCATGGTGGCACCTAAAACCACCTAACCCACGCATTGCAGCGCAACACTAACGCAATGCAAACCTAGACCCGGCTGGCGGTAGCGTTTACGCTTTCGCGTCTGCCGCCAGCCGCCTTCAAAATACTTCGCGCCCGCCCGATTGTGGGTAACGGGGCGGGCGCGAACTTACCCGCTTCACACCCACGCTTCACACCCACCAGGAGAATCCCTCATGCCTACCGGCGTTAAACAACCTCAAGACCGCAAACCCAAAGCCCCTAAGACGTTCACTTTCACCACCGACGCTGGCACGTTCGAGCTACCGAGCTTCAAAGACACGATGACCGCCGCCCAACTTCGCCAAGTACTAACCGCGGACGATATTGAACAGGTGACGCTAAGGATCGCGGCCCAAGCTCTTGAAGCTCTCGCTAGCCCAGAGGCACTGGCAGCTTACGATGCCCTACTTATCGACCAGGGCGCCAAAATCATGGCAGAGTGGATTGATTACTCAATGGGGGAATAATCACCGCCGCGCGGTGGCTAACTGAGAATCCCGGCCCGATCCGATTTGATTGGGCAACCCGCTTTCCAGGGATGCCACTGCCCACCCCGGCGGATCCCATCGAGACTTGGGAGCAGTTCGCATTACTTACCTTCGAGCTGCTGCGTGAACCGAGCTCCCACCTTTTCGCAGCAGTGAACGGCTGGCAATATCCCACCACCTGGGAGCATCTGACACTGCTAAGCATCATCGACATGCTCAGAGCTGAAGGAACCAAGGCGCAACCACGGCCTTGGGATAAACCCGAAACCGCCGCCACCGAACCCCTGCACGCTGAGGTAATGGCCGCGCTGACTGCACTCAACTAACCCCATGAACAAACCCGATAAGGAGGTGGCCTGATGGCCGCAAATGCGGGATCCGCTTTTCTGCAAATCATGCCCACCTTCAAAGGTAACGCGAAAACTATCGCGGACCTGATGGACGGCAAAAAAGCTGGCTCTATGGCTGGTGGCGACGCTGGGGATGGGTTCATTGGCAACTTCCTCAAAGGCGTAGCCCAGGGCATCGGGCAGGCCGCTTTCAACGCCGTAAAGAACGCGGCGGCTGCAGTGGTTGATGGGGCTAAGAAGCTCATGGTCAGCGCGATCAACGAGTTTGCTGACTATGAGCAGCAAGTCGGCGGCATCCAGACAATGTTCGGTGCCGGGGGTAAAACCCTAGAAGAGTACGCAGCCTCGGTCGGTAAAACAGTTGATCAAGCACGCGCCAAATATGCGGATCTGACCGCCTCTGAGGCCACGATGATGCGGTACGCCAAAGAAGCGTTTCGCACCGCCGGCGTCTCAGCCAATGAGTACATGGCCCAGGCCACGAGCTTCAGCGCATCGCTGTTGCAGGGCCTTAAAGGTGACACCGTCAAAGCAGCCGAATATGCGAATAAGGCTATGGTTGACATGTCCGATAACGCTAATAAATTCGGCACCAACATTGGCGATATTCAGCATGCATATCAAGGGTTTGCTAAGCAAAACTGGACGATGCTCGATAACCTCAAACTAGGTTACGGCGGCACCAAAATGGAAATGGGGCGCCTGCTGGCAGATGCCCAAAAACTGCCTGGTGCTTTAGGTCGGAAATTCGACTTATCGAATTATGCCGACATCATCGAAGCCATTCACCTGGTCCAAGAAAACCTGGGCATCACCGGCACTACCGCACTTGAAGCGGCCTCAACGATTTCCGGATCCCTCGGGATGATGAAGGCAGCCTGGACTAACCTCGTCACGGGCCTCGGTTCGGTCGGCGCTGATTACGAGTGGGACCTAGAAGGTGCAGCCAAAAACCTCACCGATTCTTTCAGCTCAGTAATCTCCAACATTGGCCCCGCTGCCGCATCGGTAGTTTCCCAACTACCTAAGCTCATTAAGCAATTAGTCACCACGTTTAGAACCGAGTTGTGGCCGCAGCTCAAAGAACAAGGCGCCAACATTATCGGCGCTTTCATGGATGGCATGGCTGATGCTTTCCCCAGCCTAGCTCCGAAGATTAATGCGATTAAAGGACTAATTCGCGGCAACTTTTCCATGATGGACGAGTTCGGACTCGACCCTAAAAAAATCAAGCACTTATTCGACCAGTTTCAGGAAATTAAAACTCGGATAAGCGGGTTTAGTTTCGGTAATGCTTTCGCGTCAATTAAAGAAACCCTGGAACCGGTTATTGCCGCGATTACGCCATTGGGTCAAGTGCTTAAAGGTGCCGCCCCAGCATTAGGTGAAGTCGGTGGGGCGTTCCGTGACATCGGGTCCACTTTGGGCGGCGCTATTAAAGAGCTGCTCCCCACCCTAGCAACCGCTTTCTCTGACCTGGCTAAGACTGCGATCCCGGTACTTGCTGACACCCTACCGGTGGTAGCTAAAGCGTTGAAAGACGTAGCCACTCCCCTGATCAATATGGTTACCCCATTATTGAAAAATGAGAAACTTGTTCAAGGGCTAATTTTGGCTTTCGTGGGCCATAAAGCAATTAGCGGAGCAGCCGGAGCATTAAATGAATTCGGCAATCCACTAACTAAACTAGCAACCAAAATTACTGGCCTAGGCACCAAAGCCGACGGCCCATTGGGTGGTTTAACTGGCGGGTTCGGGGCGGTTAAATCCGCGATCAGCGGGTTAAAGGAAACTGGTGACGGTGTTGCTGGATTCTTTAACCGCTTCCGGGACGGCTTCCAAAACTCCGGCGCGGCCGCATCGTCATTTAGCGGCGTGGCGGGCACCCTGGGCGGCAAAGTCAAGATTGCGACCACCGCAATCAAGGGCTTCACCGCATCAATGATGGCAAACCCGGTAGCGCTAATTGTCGCAGCGGTCGCTGCTTTGACAGTAGGCCTGGTGTATTTCTTCACCAAGACCGAGACCGGCCGCAAAGCCTGGGCGAAGTTCACCGAATTCCTTGCTGCGTCCTGGGTCAGAATTAAAGAAATCGCTGGCAAAGTCAAAGACTTCATTATCGGCATCCCGGCCACGATAACCGGGGTCTGGTCGAACATTAAAACGTTCTTCATTGACTTATGGGCTACCATTACCGACAAAGTCACTACCGCCTTTAATGCGGTTAAAGACGTTATCGTTACTGCCTTCCATAAAGTAGTTGATCCGATTTTGACGATTTGGTCAAACATTTGGGGCACCATTAAAGCGGTCCTGGCTGGGGTATTCCTCACTATCGTCGCGCTGATTACTGGTAACGGTAACCAGATCGGGGAGATTTGGGGCCGGGTAGGTACCAAAATCTTCAGCATCTGGTCTGGGGTGCTTGATAAGCTACGCCAGATTTGGGACCAAATCGAAGATACTTTCTTTGGCGCCGTATATCAGGTTCGACAATTCTTAACCGACGCCTGGGAATTAATTAAAAATAACGTTATTGAAGTATGGAATTCGGTAGTAGAATTCATTAAATCAATTCCCGCTCGATTTATGGCTGGTTTAGCTGCCCTTGGCGCACTGGCCGTTCGAATTGGGGAATGGGTAAACCAAGCCAAAACTGCTGTCGTTAACAAATTCAATGACATGGTGGCTTGGGTTAAAGGCGTACCGGGCATGTGGTGGGCCGGAATCCAAGACCTCGCTAACCTAGCCATCCGATTTGGCGGCTGGGTCACCGACACCAAGAACGCAGTAGTCACCAAGTTCAACGAAATCGTGGACTGGATCAAAGGCATCCCCGGTCGGGTGATTGCCGCTTTGGCCAACATCGGCAACGACCTAGTCGAATCCGGTAAGAACATGATGCAAGGCTTCATCAACGGGATCACGTCTAAAGCTGCCGCAGTCACCAGCGCGGTGACTAACGCGGTAAAAGGCGCGGTATCGGGTGCGAATAACTATCTGGAAGTACGCTCACCATCCCGGTTAATGAAGCGCATGGGTGGGTACGTCTCCGAAGGTCTAGCCCTCGGTATTTCCGACGGCGCTTTCGGGGTTAGTAACTGTTTGGTGGTTCGTGTCTAAACGTGTTTAAGCGTTGTTGTTATGGTATTATTTTCGTGTGAGCAAAGGTTACGTCAGCACGGGCGATGCTGCAGAATTGCTGGGTGTCGCTGTTTCGACTTTGCAGCGTTGGGATAGGGAGGGGAAGTTAGTTCCCGAACGCACTCCTGCTGGGCGTCGGCGGTATAAGGTTTCAGACCTTGGCTCTTACAATCCGTTGACTAAGAAAATTGTGGAACCGGAACGCAAAACGATTGCTTACGCTCGTGTTTCATCGCATGACCAAAAGGCTGATTTGGTTCGCCAAGAGCAAGTGTTGGAACTGTATTGTGCCGAGCGCGGCTGGTCTTTTGAGGTTATCTCTGACCTTGGCTCAGGGATGAACTATAAGAAGAAAGGTCTAAACAACCTAATTGACGCCATTGTTGATGATAAAGTTGGCCGATTAGTCATTACTCATAAAGATAGATTATTGCGTTTTGGTGCTGAATTAGTTTTTGCCGTTTGCGAAGCCAAAAATGTTGAAGTGATAATTATTAACTCAACCGATAACGAACGCTCATTTGAGGAAGAATTAGCGTCTGACGTTTTAGAAATAGTTACTGTATTTTCTGCTAGAATGTATGGCGCCAGAAGTGGCAAGAATAAGAAGTTAATTGACGGAGTAAGTAAGGCGGTGGCTGATGCAACGAGTTCATAAAATCGCCCTTGACCTTACTAACGTTCAAGCCACCGACTGTGCTAAAGCTGCCGGGTGTGCCAGAGTTGCCTATAACTGGGCGCTGCGATGGTGGAAAGATGCCTACCATGCTTGGAAAATCTCGCCCGAAGAAGGAACTGGGTTCGATGCCGAAACAGGTAAAGAAATCCGAGTATCAAACAAGCCGACCGAGAACCTTGCGCGCCGTCACTTTGATATGATTAAAGGCGAAGAGTTTCCGTGGATGTACGAATCAACGAAGTGCGCGCCACAAGAGGCAATCCGCGATTTAGGCCGAGCTTTTACTAATTTCTTTGCTGGTAGAGCTGGATATCCAAAGCCGCACAAGAAAGGTGCCAACGACAGTTTCCGGCTCTCACCAGGCCAATATTCCATCAAAGACAAGCTGCTCCGAATCCCCAATGTTGGTTGGGTTCGGATGCAAGAAGAGCTGCGCTATCCTGCTATTAGAACTTTGTCAGTAACCATTACTCGGCATCGCAATCGGTGGTTCGCAGCCATAGCCTGTGAACTGCCAGACCCCGAAGTCCCGCCGCGCCCGTTTGCCGCTGTGGGTGTTGATGTTGGAACTGGAGATTATGCGACATCGGACGGCGAAACCATTGAGGTTCCTCGCGCCTATCGCAAAGCGCAAAGCAAACTACGGCGCGCACAAAAGGCTTTATCTCGTAAAAAGAGAGGTTCCAAGAACCGTACTAAAGCCAGAATTAAAGTCAATAAAATTCATGGCCGTGTGGCAGATATTCGCGTCAATTGGATTCACCAATTCACCCATCATTTAGTGACCAATTATTCGATTATCGGGATTGAGGACTTAAACGTTAAAGGGATGTCAAGGAATCGGCATTTAGCAAAATCTATCTTAGATGCTGGATTTTACGAGTTTCGGCGCCAACTAGAATATAAAGCTCCAGCTTACGGAGCAAAAGTTATTGTAGCAGACAGGTGGTTCCCATCCTCTAAGATATGCAGTCAATGTGGCGAGAAAACCAATCGCTTAACTTCATTGGCTGTTCGGAGTTGGGAGTGCGAGAACTGTGGAGCCTCGCACCACCGGGATATCAACGCTGCGATGAATCTAAAAAACAACGCGGTGAGTTCCACCGTGTCAGCCTGTGGAGAGTTCTTAGCCTCTGACCTAACCGGCTCGTCCGGTAAGCCAAGCAACCTCTGTGAAGCAGGAACTAGGCATCAAATAGTGCGTAAACACACTTGAGTATGTCCTAGAGAACGGTTATCAAATCTGCTACCAGCCTCGCCGCCGGCATCGTCGATGCCATCACCCCCGGCTTCGACACCCTGGCCGCTGTGCCCGCAATCCCGGATTTCGGCGCCGTTGACCGCAATGCTGCCAAACCGACTCCCGGCAACGCCACCAGCATGGAAGATGTGGTCGCGACCCTAGTGGCAGAGATTCGCAGCCTCAAAGCTGCAATCACCGAAAACTCATCGATGGCAGCTATCGGGCAAATCCGCGCTGAAGTGCGCCATGCCGGTGGGATGCCCACCACCAGGGGAAGGATCCACTAATGAACCTCACGCTGGAAGTGCTGCGCGCTAATGCCAACCCTCAAGTCGGGATCACCGTAACCGGGCTACCTGACCCGGCAGTGGTGAGCATCGAGCGCGATACCCCCGAAGGGTGGGTAAGCGTGCGCGGCGGCAAGAAAACTCCCGCATCGGGTGGGGTTTTGTTCCTGCTGGATCATGTACCACCTTTGAACGTGGATACCACTTACCGTGCGATCGGCCCGGACGGCGCAATTGTGGAAGAGACGATTACAGTGCCATCGGATCGGGGCTGGCTATGTGACCCGCTGCATCCGGATATCGCGATCCCAGTCACCGCCCATTGGGAGCCGGGCGCGATCATCTTGACGGCGAACCCATCGGCTGATTTCCCGGCCCCGACCGATCTGGCCACCACCATCGGTGCCCAATACCCGGTGGCGTCAATTGGCACCCGCAGCTCAGCTACTAACGTGCCGATGGCGTTTACTTCCGATCCGGAAACCATCAAACGGTTTCGGGTGCTGATTGCTAATGCGGGCCAGATCGTGCTACGCGGACATGGGCATCCGATGCTCGATGACGTTGCCAACTTGGTGCTACCGAATTTGGCTCAAGCCACTATCGGGCGCCAAGCAATGGTTTTGACCGCCGATGCGCTGCAGGTGCGACCCATCAATCCAACCGTGGTGGTGATTTGGTTCAGCTTCGATGACCTTAAAGCTTTGCTCACCACGCACCTGGGCGCGGGCGCCACTTTTAACGATCTGCGAGCCGCAATCCCGCCGGGTACTACTTTCCTAGACCTGGCCAAAAACCACGAACTACTGGTCGGAGGATAACGATGCGATCAATGACCAACCCAGCGGACCAAGTAGCAGCCGAAATCGCCGGCACCACCATTGGCGACCGGCTCATCGTGACCGCCTGGCGCGGCGGCAACCTGGTCGCTGGGCCGCTGAACTTAGTGGCCTGGACTATGGATTGGGATGCTACCCGCAGCGTGCAGGGCCAAGCAACTTTCACCATTGCCGACCCCGATGGCTTGCTGGCGCCCTGGGCACTGACCGACCCTCTAGCACCCGCCGGGACCAGGCTCCATGTCGAGTACGAACTCGGAATCAGTGGGACCCGGATTCCCCTTGGGGTGTGGCGCATCCGCAAAGCCGACCCGCAAGAAACCTGGAGAACCTACCGCCACGGCGACCAACGCCTCCGTATCATCGGCGGCGGGCAAATCACCCTGACCGCCGATGAGGAAACCTGCTCCCTGCTGATGGATCGCCTCGACCCAGGGGCGCGGGTACCAAAGGAAAACCGACCGCTTTCCGAAGTGGCTTACCTAGCTTCAGAGTACCTAGCCACCAGCCTAGCCCCTGGAGTCACCGACACAAAGGCAATTCCACCGTCCTTGGTGTATGAAGAAGACCGCCTGGGCGCGATCGAAGACCTGCTGCAGATCGCTGGTTGCGCACATCGCATGACCGGGGAAGGCAACCTCGAAATCCTGCCGGAAATCGGTACCAACACCGGGTGGATCATTGACGGCGGCGAAGAAGGGGCCTTGATTAACCTCACCCGCTCGCTAAGCGATGAAGGACTCTACAACGCCGCCATCTCCACTGGCACTGGGCCGGATCAAACCCCGCTTCTCGGCCGGGCTTACCTAACCTCTGGACCACTCACTAGGGGCGGTCCCTTCGGTACAGTCCCGATCTTCCACCAGGGCATCGCCACCGACCAACCGGGAATCACCCGCGATGCGGAAACCCTGCTAAGTAATCGGCAAACCAAAGGCGAGGTCGAGCTGCAAATCGAGTGCCTCGCCCATCCCGCGATCCAACCTCACGACCTGGTCACGATCGTCGCAGCTACGACCGCTGGTGAGTCCCCGATAAAGGGCCGAGTGGTAACCATGTCGCTGGTATCGGCGAATACCGAGGCCGGACCGGTACCCGCCAAGCGGATGAACCTGACCGTCAAAGTCAACCGCGACGCCCTCGAAACCATCAAACGAAACGCCCACTAGCGACTGCGTTGCAACGCTAACGCAATGCAAAATTTTTAGGAGTCCAGAATCGTGGATGCTCAGATCGGGGTCACCACCGGCGTCATCGTCGCTGACGGCCAAACTTTAGCCGTCAACGTCGCCGGGGCCATCATGCCCGCCACCCTTCCGGTGGGATACGAACCAGCAATTGGTGACATCGTGAACGTGCTCAAAGCTGGGGATAGGTGCTTCGTTTTCGCGGTAACCGGAAAGACCCTTGATGAGTACACGCCGCCTCCGCCTGGCACCATTGAGTCAGGGGTGGATAAATTCTTAGCCGGGTTCGCTGGCACCTATGCCAGACGCGATGCCCAACCCCCAGGTTGGGAATCTCATGTGGTGACCCAGGGGGATCTGCCGACCTTCAACTCATCGTATCGCGGCGCCTGGTTTTACGGCATCAACCCGACCCGACTTAAAGGCCGCACCATCACGCGCTGCCGACTTTGGCTTCCGGGGGTGGTTTATTGGGGCCGCGCCTCGCTAACCACCGGTCGCCTCGACATCCATCTACTCGGCCAGGTCGCAAGACCGGGTGGTGATGCTAGCCCTATTCAAGGGCCGATCTACCACACCATCGAGAAAACTTTTCAAGGCGCTTGGGTCACCCTACCCACCCAGTGGGGTCAACACCTGGCCGATAACGGCGGCGGGCTGGGCCTGCGCGGCACCGAACCCATCGGCCTAGCCTCCCTGACTGGATCATCCACTTACAAAGCCGACCTCACTTCGGGCCAAATCGAGCTCGCCTGGTCCCGAACCTACTAGGAGCAACCTAATGGCAAATACCCCGCTCGGCGTTCACTACCCAATCGCTACCGATAACGCCACTGACCTGCGCGCCACATTCCAGCAGCTCGCTGAATCCGTCGGCAAACCCCCAGCCTTCGCCAGTACGGGCGAAGCCAACGCCTGGATCACCGCAAACACAGCTTATGCCAAACCCGGCCTCATCATCACCGTCGCCGGTAAACCCCACATCATCAGAGAGGTCTAGCTCATGCCCTTAGCTCTTAAAGCTCTGCTCGATCGCGACGAGATCACCCCGGCGTTCCCGCAAGGCGTCTCATCCCGAGGTGGCACAGCTTCCCTCAGCGCAAATGCCGCTGTCACAATGGCCACCGTCACCCTGCCCGCCGCCGCCCCCGCAGGCACCTACCTCGTGAGCGGCGCCGTGTTCGTGAATATGTCGGCCGCCGGGAACTTGACCGCTAGATGCAGAAACGGCTCCGCATCGATGGGCGACTACGTTAGCCAAGTTCCAGCCGGGTACGCCACGATCCCCGTCCTCTACTCGGTAACCAAAACCGCAGGCGCCGCTGTGACCATTAACTTGGAAGCCACCTGCTCGGCATCTGCCACCTCACCCGGCGGCAGCACCCTAGCTGTGTCCCCGCTCAATATCACCCCCCCCCCCCCGCTTAACCGGCGCCGCGCAGCGGTACGCCGCTTGGGCAATTGGTTGGGTGATCAGTAATGGCCAAAACGTTACAAGAAATCGCAACCCTGCCACTCAAAGTCAGCCCCGAAGAATCACCAATCTACTCGGGCACCACACAACTGGGCCTGCCCTCGAACGTTTCCCAAGTCGCGACAACGATCTATTTCCCCCAATCGTTCACTGCCACTCCGCAAGCCTTCGCCAACATCAGCACCTGGGCACAATCACCCAAACTAGTAGCTCGTGCTACCCCCAACCCTTCGGGCATGACCATCGCAGTAATGACGAGCGATGGCTCAAACTTCGCGGGCAACATCATCGAGCTCGACTGGCTAGCCATCGGCACCAAAACCTAACCACCCACGCCCTAGGCGGTGGCCGGTAATGGCACTAGCCCTCAAAGAACTAGCCACCTTGCCCCTAGAGACGCACACCACCTCGATGACGGCGACCGACTTCCCGCAAGGCGGTTCGGGCAATGCTGGAATGCAAGTAAATGTGAGTGCCTTGAATATGACTCTATCCGCAGGGAAATGGCTAGTTTTTGCCCAACTGTCATATCACTCCGGTGCGGCAATTAACGGTATCTGCATCACCACCGCTGGAACCGCCTCGGATTGGGTATGGGCCACCCCGGCAGTGCCAACTCAAGTTTTGGCCTTCATGGCCACCGGCATCATTAGCCTCACTCAACCATCCACCGTGGGCGCCGCAGTCTATGGCCGAACCGGTAACACCATCCACGTCGAATCCGGAAGCCTGCGGGCAATAAGAATCGGATAAACCCACCGCCCCAACCCAGGGCGGCTTTTCCATCTCCAAATTTTCTCCAAATTGTCTCCAAATTTGGAGCAACCCAACTAATTTAAGAGGAGCCATTATGGTTGCCCAAATTTCTGCTGCCCAAGCCGTGGCGCTGCCCGATAACCCCGATCATAAGCTACGAGCCGACGCCGCTGCCGCCCTGATCCGAGCCAACCGTGCCGCAGGGATCACTCCCGAGCTCACGGACTCCTGGCGCTCAGTTGAAGTCCAGGAGCGCATCTTCCGCGAGCGGTACACCCAAGGCAACCTGGCTGGTAAACCCGGCTACACCACCGATGTGCGCACCTGGAACGGCACCAAGTGGACTCGTAAAGCTGGCACCGCTGCCGCAGCCGTCCCCGGCACCTCCAACCACGGCGGCGGCTTGGCCATCGATGTGCGCACCAAACGTGACGCCACCACCCGGCCCCGCCCCTTCGTGATCTTCAATGGCTTCGCCGACCCCGACCGCCTCGCCTGGCTCAAAGCAGCCAAACCGCACGGCTGGGCCGATGACGAAGGGCGCGCCGTGGGTGAACCCTGGCACATGACGTACTACCCGGACCGCGACCAGCACAAAGGGTGCAAGTAAATGGAATACGAAGCGATTGGAATGTTGAGCACACCCTGGCTCAAAGAAATCTTGCTGCTTGCCTCAATTCTCGGCCCGATGCTGATGACCTGGTGGAATCGCAGCCACATCAAGCAAGCTGCTGATGCGGCAACTGAGGCCGCGCAGGCTGTCACCCCAAATCATGGGTCCAGCCTCGCCGACACGGTCAATCGGATCGAAAAGCGAATCACTGCCATCGAAGACCGCCTAGAGAGCCACATCCTGACTGACATCCCCTGCTCGCATCCAGCCGAATAACGCGAAAACGCGAGACTAGAAAGGCCGTGCCGTTAAGTGCCTAATAGCACGATAATAGCACGGCCCCTTGTTGTCGTACCTAAACGACTCCACTAAAAGCGGCTCTCACCTGCAAGAACAGTCAGAGCGGGCGACGGGAATCGAACCCGCGTAATCAGTTTGGAAGACTGAGACTTTACCATTAAGCTACGCCCGCTTGGCTGGCTCCGACGGGGAAACCGCTGGAACCAGATGTTGCGACCCTAACTATGCCAAACCAACCTCAGCCAGCTAAGAGTTTTGCGCGAAACGACTCGGATTCTTTCCGAAATGCCGCTTAGTTGCAATCGCTCCCTAGCGCGGAGGTGTGCCACCGGAAGTCCGCTCATTAGTGGCACAATCTAGGGTGTGACCTCGTTAAATCTCGGCCATGGATTACGCCAGCCTCAGGTGCTGCAGGATGTCGACGAGTCCGACTTAAGCCCGGAGGTCAAAACTAAACTAGATCGGTGGGAACGCCAATTCGGCACTGCGATGACAGCAGGCGGTTTTCTGTTTCTGATCGCTTATGCAACTCCTATTTTATTAAATGGTCGGCATCCGCAATTGGCGCAATTCTGCGAAATCTTAATATGGGTATTATGGATTGCCTTTGCCATTGACTTTGTTGTTCGCTTTATCCTAGCCGACCATAAAATCCAATTTTTACGTCACAATGTTATTGACCTTATTACCTTATGCGTACCAATGCTACGCCCGATGCGAGCGCTAACCGTAGTAGAGCGCTTCTCGGACTGGGCGCAAAATAACCTTCGCGGGAAATGGTTAACCTATGTCATCAGCACTGCAGTTCTGCTGGTTGTCGTTGGCTCATTGGCTGTGACTGAAGCTGAACGCGCTGTCCCCCGTTCTCAGATTCACACTTGGCCCGCTGGGTTACTTTGGGCCTTTGAAGCTGTGACCGACATTGGATTTGGCGAATACGAGGTAGTCACCACTGAAGGTCATCTAATTGGGATTCTGCTGATGCTAGCTGGCCTGGTAGTCACCGGGTTTATCATTGCCGCAATTTCTGCTTGGTTTATCGAAAACCTGGCCGAACAGTCTCACGACTTAAAGGCTCCCGCTACCATCGGGCAAGTTGAGCGGATAATTGAGCAACACGATTTAATTTTGCAAGCTCTTGGCAAACTGGATTCCGCCCCCGAAAACGAGGGTAGCGAGCAGTGGGCTCATCCGCCTCGGACGGAAAGAACGAGAATATCGGACGATGTACTCAATTGAGTCTCCTCGCGCGGTACGATATCTGTTGGCCAATTTGGCTGATCGGGGCGTGGCGCAGCTTGGTAGCGCATCTGGTTTGGGACCAGAGGGTCGCAGGTTCAAATCCTGTCGCCCCGACATTATTTCCGCAGGTCAAAACGCATAAATCTACTCAGAATCTGAACAACGCATAGTGAGCTATGGGCGGCTGACACTTAAGTCGCTACTTAGTAGATTCACTAATAGAATTGCCCGCTGGGAACAATCCCAACGGGCAATTCTTTCGCCATCGTGATTACTTGGCTTTTTCTAGGATTTGTACTAGGCGCCAGCGCTTGGTGGCACTGAGCGGTCGGGTTTCCATGATCTGAACTAGGTCGCCAACACCAGCGGTGTTGTTCTCATCGTGAACTTTAACCTTAGAGGTGCGGCTCATAACCTTGCCATAACGCGGGTGAACCACGCGATCCTTCAACTGGACCACAACGGTCTTGTTCATTTTGTCCGAAACTACGTAGCCCTGGCGAACCTTACGAGTCCCCCGATCCACAGCAGTAGCAGTGTTTTCAGTCATCGTAAATCAGTCCTTACTTCGCCGAACCAGCCGAAGCGGGAGCCACGCGGATACCGAGTTCACGCTCACGCAAAATCGTATAAATACGAGCGATGTCGCGCTTAACCTCTTTAATCCGGTGGTTAGCCTCAAGCTGACCGGTAGCGGCCTGGAACCGCAGGTTGAACAATGCCTCTTTGGATTTAGCCAATTCAGCAGTTAGTTTGTCATTAGGCATTGCCTCTAATTTATCGGCAGCCAATTCAATCTTAGCCATGAAACTTATACCGTCCCTTCGCGGGTAATAAACCGGCACTTCATCGGGAGCTTGTGCATCGCACGGCTCATCGCCTCACGAGCCAAAGGTTCCGGCACACCAGCCAACTCGAACAAAACGCGGCCTGGCTTAACGTTAGCAACCCACCACTCCGGCGAACCTTTACCGGAACCCATACGGGTTTCAGCGGGCTTCTTGGTGATAGGACGGTCCGGATAAATGTTGATCCAAACCTTACCACCACGCTTGATGTGACGGGTCATGGCACTGTGCTTGTTTCCTCAAGGCGCAAGCCTCAATCTGACGGCTAGTCACATAAGCCGACTCAACAGCCTGGATACCTTTGATCAAGTTTCTTCGGCACTGCAAAAGTGATGTTATTGCCGCCATTGGAGCACTGCGTTTCTTAGAAGGGGGCAGCCGCCCCCTCGCTGCAACCCGCCGCCGATGGCGCCGGTTTTCCGCTACCCCCACAAACGGGGGCTAGCCGCCCCCGTAACGCCCCCGCTACTAATCATTGCTAATGCCTGAGCATTTCCTAATAGCAAAATGGAATCAAAAATAAGAATTACGGCGCTACTCCGATAATAACTAGCGGTACTGCGGGAGTGCCGCGCCCTTGACGAATTACGTTATACAGCTCGCCCTCGTAGTAGCCGACACCAGAAGACATTTCACTCTGCAAAGACTTCATTGGCAAAATTTCGACACCCACGTCAACTTTGTTACCGACGTAAAAGGCCATATGCTTTACGAAGAGGTCATACGCAACAAACGCATATTTGCCAAATTGCACTTCCACGGCGACCCGATCCTTGACAAAATCGGTTTGGTTATATGAAAGTAGTGGAGTTTTACCTGCGGCGATGATAAGTTCACGCTGACGTTGAGGCACCAACGTTAGAGTATCGCGTGAGATATCGGGGTCTGCAGAAACGTAGTAATTTACGCGCTCCTCGTTCCAGCCATGCTGCTCAAACAATTTCTTGTACAACTTATTCATGTCGATGGGGCTATATAATTTCTTGCCAGCCATCGTCTTTTCTTTGGAAACCTTAGTTAGACAAGCTTCGGCATCGACTTCAGCGATCACCTGCTGTATCTCTTCCCAGAGCTTCTTTCGGTGCACCATCAGATACTCAAGGCCATTTAGGTGAGAATAAGTTTCAACTAGCTGCATCGTAAACACTCCCCTCGACGTTGCGCCATTCAACGGGAACCCTAGCGGCGGTATCCATTGCATTGGGAATGTGAACCGGCTTCATCATCGGGCGGAATTTCAATACACCTTCAAACAGATCATGAACCCGTTCATTGCCGATGCGGGTGTATTCTGGATCGCGATCAATCCCAATAGCTCGGCGGCCATTTTTTAGTGCTGCAATGGCGGTAGATGCGACTCCGGAATAGGGGTCTAATACCAGCCCACCAACGTCTGTTAAAGCTAGAACGCATCGCTCTACTAGCTCAACTGGAAACTGGCATGGGTGAGAAGTCTTTTCAGGATGATTGGACTTAACATTTGGAATTTCCCAAATCCCTCGTTCCCACTCGGCACCCAAATCATCCCAATAATCCGAAGGATTCTTACCTAGTGGGTTACCGCTCAACTGCCCAGCTTTTTCACCCTTAAAATGACGCTTACTCGGATACTTAGATGGAACGCGGACCGAATTGAGATTAAAAACATAATTATTGGTTTTGGTAAACCACAGAACAGTCTCGTAGCGACCGCTAAACCGCTTACTAGCGTGGAGACCGTGACCAAAGTGCCACACAATCCGATTTCGCAACTTCATACCGCGAGATTTGAACATATCGTAATAGAAAATATCCAAGGGGTACACCTCGCCCTTATCAACATAATTACCCACCTGCCAGCAGATGGAACCTGTATCGGCGCAGGCCCTAACAAGCTGCTCAATCACAGCCTCTTGCTCTTCAAGGTAATCTGAAATGGAACGGCGGCGTTCATAAATCTTACCAATATTGTAGGGAGGCGAAGTGACCGTGAGGTCTACCGAACCATCCACCTGGCCCTTGAGCCATTCACCTGCATCAGCGCAAACGAGTTGATAATCGCTGTCCATGTCCATACCCGAAGTCTGCCACCAAGGTAAGACAAATCGCCTAAGTTTTGTTCGAATAACATCGCGTTTCAATTGCAAAACACGCGAGCAAACATGATACGTTTGGTGCGTGGCTAGCACTGAGATTGATCCTAAGAGGCTTTACGCCGCACTTGACGCTGCTCGTCTTGAACGCGGTGCGCCGTCATGGCGATCGCTCGCGTCCGAGATCGGTGTTAGCCCTTCACTTCTTTCCCGAATTGCCAATGGCAATAAGCCAGACGCGGACGGATTTGCCACGATGGTACGCTGGCTCGGCGTCCCGGCGGAGTCATTCTTTATAGACGACTATGAAACGCCTCAAACTCAACCTGCACTTACGGCGCAGTTGGCACCATTGCTCCGGGCGCAGAAAGACTTATCAGAAGCCGATATCGCCTATCTTGAGCAAGTGATTCAAGCTACTCTTGCCCATGCCCGATCACGCCAATGAAATTACGGTACGGGTTCAAGGCTGAGTGCCAGCGGCAGACGCTGGCACTCAGGGATGAATTCGGCGTGGGCATTATGGAACCATTCGACCCAGATAGATATTTTTGCGAATATGGCGTGCCAGTTCAGTTACTCAGCAGAGTAGACATCGCATATCCCGGCCCGCCGTTTGATACGCCAGATTTCATTTCGGGCGCACTTATCCCGTGCGATACTGGATTTGTAGTTCTCGATAATGATTATCAGGCGCCAGTTCGGCGTCGTTCAACAAAAGCTCACGAAATCGGGCACCACTACCTAGAACACATCTTCCCTGTCTCAATTACAATCGACTCCCATTCCTGCGGAATTGGTGATGTTCAAGAATTGGAAGCGACAGAGTTTTCGGGGGAATTGCTACTGCCCTCAAAGAGCGCCAGAATTTGCGCTGCAAAAGGGTTAACCGACATGCAAATTGCTCATCAATTTGGAATTAGTGCTCAGTTTGCGAATTGGAGAATGAGTGTTAGCGGCGCACGCCGCAATAATAGAAAAACCATGAACGCTAATAATTCAAAAGGGAAAACTACGCACCTAAATCAAAAAGGTTCTCACTTTGGAACTGCAATGCAATTGCCTTCACGGTCAGCGGTTTCCATGCCGGGTAAGGACAAGGAACAAACTCTGTTTTCTTTCTTAACTGACGGAACACAGGATTGGTAGCCCGCCCCAGAACCAGAACCGCCGCAGGGTTTAACCGCTCTACAATTTCCGGCATCCCTTGCTCAAACGCAAATCGCAGTTGCCGGTCTTTCGAAGAAGCAAAAATCGAAACAGCAATTATACTTCCAGTTGGAACACCAGCGGTAACGAGTTCGTAGTCGGATTTGGTGACCCAACGTAGAAACGGTAGTACTTGCCAGCCACGCGATTCCAGAGTCGCTCCAACTTGACGCGCCCACACAACCCTCAGGGCGCGCTGCCATGGCCGCATACTCATGGTAATGGTCGGGTCGGGAGTACAAATCGCCCCGAACCCGTCATACTTATTCGCATTGTTCAGTGGTGACCGCATGAAGTCTTGAAACGTTTTGTCAGGTTTACAGAAATGCACGGCGCTGGTTGCGGCGTTTACAGCGCGCCCTAAATCATTAAAGGCAACTAGGGCATCGAGATTCGAGTACGCAGAAATTCCCCTTAGGACTGGGACGCCAAATGGTCCGGCTGTCGGATGACCAAATGGATAACCATCGGGACCATCAGGTATCACGAATCCATCACTCGGCGTTGCTGGAATGTACCGCATCGCCATCTCCTGTATTTAGTAATTCAGAAACCGAGAATCGCTCGCGTTTTCGAGTAAACTGGAACTCAAGATCGTCATAGTGGTCCCACCAGGAATCAGGCTGAGGGAGTTCCAACTTTTCTAAAGAATCACCCATTGAAATTCGCAATAGTTCAGTTCCCAGCCCCACCTTGCAAACCGCTAGTGCGCCGCCAGAGAGAACTAAGATTATTGCACTATCCGTTTCATAGTCCCAGGTATGCTCACCAAAATGGAACTGGCTGACAGTCATACGCTCGATTTGAACGTCTAGTATTTCTTCACCTGAATGGAATTTATAAATAAAGCCCTTTTTCTTTGCCTCTTGCCAAGGATCAATATTTGGGTATCCAAGATTGGTTGAATTAAGAATGAAACGTGAATATTCTGCTGGCCAACCTTTATCGCCTTCCCAAACACCGAGTTCGTCAGTTTCACCAGCTATGTCAAGAGGGCCAGCCGAAGTATTGATTACTACGCCGCTGGCGGTAAGATGGCGGGGGTCGAGAAACGGATCCCAGAAATCTTTAATAACTGAACCCCTAAGTCTCGCGAGAACATGTAAGTCTTCGACCGTCATCACATTTTTAATCATTTTGGCATCCATTATTTCTTCTCCTCGAAGTGAATTTTATAGTCCTTTTTGTTATGAATTGATATCTCAACTACTGAGTCCATGCGGGATGATACGGGTCGGAACTGGATTCTCGAGCCATCGTCAAACTGGTAGTAGTAACCTTTTCCGCCTCGCAAGTCACCTCTTGTAGCTCCGGTCCCAATATCGCGAAAGAAACGCTCTGCGACTGCCGCTGATGTTCCCGGTTCGCAATTAATAACCTGCACATACTGTCTATCGCCAGGCCGCCCAAACCAACCGTTACGGCTAGTGGGATATCGAGTCTTGAGCGCTTCAATGTTGTGATCAAGTTGGTCACGCGAAGAAGGCGACCACTCGTGATTGCCGCTACAGCCACCGCCCATGTTGAACCTCCTCCACGATAGTGTTTTACTTTTGATACAGTAAAACATATCGACGACAAGAGATGCAACACTATTTCACATTTGAAACGCGAATGTTACATAAATCACAAAGCCGCCCGGCGACTTTCGTCATCGGGCGGCTTTCTTTGCAATGGGTTAGATGGGTGAATAGTACGTGAGATGCAAAGAGCGGCCGCGCGCCGCCTACACAGTATTGAACTTGCGCCGATAATCCGGCGCAGTGTAGGCAAGCAAAATCTGCGACGATGGAAATTGCCCGCTGGGATTATTCCCGGCGGGCAATTTCGATGCAAGTCTGGATTCTGCGACTGCGCGCAGAATGACAGTTGTTACTTGGCTTTTTCTAGGATTTGTACTAGGCGCCAGCGCTTGGTAGCGCTTAGGGGCCGGGTTTCCATAATCTGGACTAGGTCACCAACACCAGCGGTGTTGTTCTCATCGTGAACCTTAACCTTGGAGGTACGGCTCATAACCTTGCCATAACGCGGGTGAACCACGCGGTCCTTCAACTGGACCACAACGGTCTTGTTCATTTTGTCCGAAACTACGTAACCCTGGCGAACCTTACGAGTCCCCCGAGCCACAGCAGTAGCAGTGTTTTCAGTCATCGTAAACTTCCTTACTTAACCGAACCGCTAGGGGCAACGCGGATACCAAGCTCACGCTCACGCAAAATCGTATAAATACGAGCGATGTCGCGCTTAACTTCCTTGATCCGGTGGTTAGCCTCAAGCTGGCCGGTAGCGGCCTGGAACCGCAGGTTGAACAATGCCTCTTTGGACTTAGCCAATTCAGCAGTGAGTTTGTCATTGGGCATTGCTTCCAGTTTATCGGAAGCCAATTCGGTTTTAGCCATCGTAACTATACCGTCCCTTCGCGGGTAATAAACCGGCACTTCATCGGCAGCTTGTGCATCGCACGGCTCATCGCCTCACGAGCCAGAGGTTCCGGTACACCAGCCAATTCAAACAAAACGCGGCCTGGCTTAACGTTGGCAACCCACCACTCCGGTGAACCTTTACCGGAACCCATACGAGTTTCAGCAGGCTTCTTGGTAATGGGACGGTCCGGATAAATGTTGATCCAAACCTTACCACCACGCTTGATGTGACGGGTCATGGCAATACGAGCAGCCTCAATCTGACGGTTAGTCACATAAGCCGGCTCAACAGCCTGAATGCCGAAATCACCAAAAGTGATGTGGTTGCCACCCTTGGAAGCGCCAGAACGCCCGGGGTGGTGCTGCTTGCGGTGCTTTAAACGACGTGGAATTAACATAATCTTAGCCCTCCGCCCCTATAGGTACAGTGTCGGCAGCGGCCACAGCAGCCGCGATGCCAGCATTCTCTGCGGAAGTTGCAGCAGCATCGGACGATGCAGCAGCGCCGCCCTCAACACCAGCACGATCCCGACGGGGACGACGATCGCCATCGCGACCACCACGGCCACCACGGCCGCCATCGCGGCCACCACGGGCACCAGCGGTAGCTTGCTGAGCAGCAAACTCCTTCTCGGTCATGTCGCCCTTGTAAATCCAAACCTTTACGCCGATGCGGCCAAAGGTGGTAGCAGCCTCAAAGAAGCCATAGTCAATGTTGGCACGCAAGGTGTGCAGCGGCACGCGGCCTTCACGGTAGAACTCGGAACGCGACATTTCAGCCCCGCCCAAGCGACCGGAAACCTGCACGCGGATGCCCTTGGCGCCGGCGCGTTGCGCGGACTGAATGCCCTTACGCATAGCGCGGCGGAAGGAAACACGCGAAGCAAGCTGCTCGGCAATGCCTTGAGCTACCAGTTGAGCTTCAATTTCAGCGTTCTTAACTTCGAGGATGTTGAGCTGAACTTGCTTGCCAGTCAACTTCTCTAGCTCGGAACGCAGCTTGTCAGCTTCAGCGCCACGGCGGCCAATTACGATGCCAGGACGGGCGGTGAAGATGTCAACGCGCACGCGATCACGGGTCCGCTCAATATCAACTTTTGCCACGCCAGCACGCTCTAAGCCGCTAGCCATCATCTTGCGGATTGCTACATCTTCTTTTACGTAGTCGGCGTAGCGCTCGCCTTTCTTAGTGCCATCGGCAAACCAACGCGACCGGTGGTCGGTGGTGATGCCGAGGCGGTACCCATGTGGGTGTACTTTCTGCCCCACTATCGGGCCCCTTCCTTACGAGCACCAGCAGCGCGAGCAACCTGAACGGTCTTATTTGCTACACGCTTCTTGGTAGCAGCAGCGGCCTTAGCTGAAGGGTTCGACGCAGAGCGAACCGGCTTAGGTGCAACTACAACAGTGATGTGCGAAGTCCGCTTCAAGATTTGACCAGCACGGCCCTGAGCGCGGGGACGGAAGCGCTTCATCGTCGCGCCCTCATCCACAAACGCTGCAGCCACATACAGGTTCTTCTCATCAAAACGCTCGGAAGCCCGGTCGGCCTTCACGCGCGCATTGGCGATAGCGGATTCTAATACTTTGAGCACAGGTTCGGCCGCAGCTTGCGGAGCGAACTTGAGGATAGCTACTGCATCAGTAGCCGATTTGCCACGAATCATGTCAATGACGCGGCGGGTCTTTTGCGGAGTGGAACGCACGTACTTAGCTTGTGCGCGTGCCCCACCCAAAACTTCAGTTGAGGTAGCCATTAGCGACGCCGTGCTTTCTTATCGTCTTTTACGTGACCGCGGTAGGTGCGAGTCGGGGCAAATTCGCCGAGCTTGTGGCCCACCATAGATTCGGTTACGAATACCGGGGTGTGCTTGCGGCCGTCGTGCACAGCGAAGGTGTGACCCAGGAAGTCAGGGGTGATTACCGACCGACGGCTCCAGGTCTTGATTACGTTTTTGGTGCCCTTTTCGTTTTGGACGTCAACCTTTTTTTGCAGGTGACCGTCAACGAAAGGACCCTTTTTCAAACTACGAGGCATGTCTTAGCAGGCTCCTTTAGCGCTTCTTGCCAGTGCGGCGACGGCGCACAATTAGCTTGTCGGAGGGGCGGTGCGGCTTACGAGTACGACCCTCGGGGTTACCCCACGGATCCACTGGGTG
>Ga0268261_10000203_pt1 | contig 36915 bp, 31 predicted proteins | sample TergutNc150P1_FD_190353 | JGI IMG/M metagenome (GOLD analysis project Ga0268261, IMG submission 190353) | Nasutitermes corniger P1 segment gut microbial community from laboratory colony in Florida, USA - Nc150 P1 (SPAdes) (version 2) | ecosystem: Host-associated > Arthropoda: Insects >... | reverse complement strand
AAGAGGATAAGAAAATTTCAAATTAGTGAAATAGAATGCCCTTTTTAGGGGAGGGCTAGTAGCAACGCTTGCGATACCCGCCTTTTAGGCGCGCGGTAAGGCGGCCCTTATAGGGCCAAATGCAAACCACCACTTGAAGTGGTGGTCATGACTTAAAAAATATCGTCATGTGGAAAAATTTTTTTTCCAAATGGCGATATTTTTGTTTTTGATGGAAAAACCTTCAGGAAACTGAAGGCTTTTCAGCGGCCTCCTAGTGAATCCAGGTTTTTTTATTGGAAATATGCCAAGAGCAAATCTACGACGAGGCCATAGCTCAAGGTGCCTTCGGCAATCCCATTGAACCTTAGGTAATTATCATTGATGCGATTGGCAATTTCTTGGGTACGTCCCCGGTAGGCATTCCAAAAGGTGATTTGCTGGTTGATGTCCAAGCGGACGCCTTCGCTGAGCATGGCATTGACCTCATCGAGGTAAGGCGGGGCAACGGTGGCCAGGGCGCGGCGCACGTAATTGAGGGCATTCAGATAGCCGCTATAGCGGAAGTCTGGGTCAGGGTGGTTGATGCTCGTCAAAAAAGCAATGAAATTGGCTTCATCCTCCCGGGCGATTCCCCGTTGGTGGGCCATTTCATGCATGGTGGTGAAAATAACCGTGGCGGGCGGGGTGTTGATATTGACATTGGCTTCACCGGTAAAAGGGGAGTAAATCCCTGTAATGAAGGTGTAGCTCAACAATGGGGAAATCCAAAGGGGCTTCGGAGGCCCAAAACTCCCTTCTAAAAAACCAAAATCTGATGAAACCGCATCAAATCCATAATGAGCCCGTTCGAAAATATCTTCAAAGCCAAGGTGCAGGTAAAAAGCCCCGTTTTCATCTACCCTTGTTTTTTCCCGAGCTTCATTGGCCAGGCCAGCCAGCAAGCGTCCGACCCTGGCCAGTTCCTGTGCGTCTTGGGGCTGGCGGTCAAGCCCTAGCCGGTAGTGGAGCGGGAGGTTGTTATAGTTGAGCCCCCAGATGAGCACGAAGGCGCTGTATAGCAGGCAAATGAAAGTTATCAGGGATTTAAGCGGCGAGAGGGCAGCCTTAGGATTTTTTTTGAGGATCAAGGCAAGGATGCGCCCTAATTGGAATATTATAAAAATAAAGCCAAGGCAAACCAAAAACTCAAATAGGGAAAATGGGACAATCCCTGTAACCCGTGAGAGGGCGCTGACGAAAACTTGGTTGGTGTTGCCAGGGAAGGTGGCTCCGAAAAAACTTAAAAGGAAACAAATAACGGCAATGATAACGGCGGTTTTCATTTTTTTTCTCCTTCCTGCATATAGTTGGGATGGGAGGTGGGCTGTGTTGGAGAGAGTTCTGGTGCTTATTTTAAATCATCCAAGCGACGCTGTTTCCCGTTTTTCACGCCATGGGGCTGCCCTAAGCCATTACCAACAGGGGCCATGGCGTGAATTGGTCCTAAAGCTTTCCAATGAGTGGTTTAGCGTGGCCCAGGCCTGTATTGCCGCTCATCATGCGGCTGTCATGAAAGACCACGGGGAAACAATCAACAGCCTTTATGCTGTCAATCCCCATCGCCATGTAATCTATCAGGAATTTGTGAAGCCGAAAGGAAAAGTGGCCAAATTTTTGTTTGTTATATTCGAGGGAGAAGAATCAACCTCAAGGGCACTGGTTTATCAAGAGCTCCGACCCTTTTTGTTTGCCAATCATCCGGTGGCTGTGGATGTAAGGTACCATAATGTTGGTTTTATTTGAGCAAAAATAAAGAAGTAGGTGAAAATAATGAATTTTGGAAAGATCATCCCTAAAAATTTCATTGTCGCGTCCATCGTGGACACCCTTAAGTCAGACCCGGAAGCGGGAGCGCAAAAAGTGTTTGACCTGGCAGATAAGTTCGTAGCAGATGAGGAAGTCGCCCATTTTGTCGAGGAGGCAAAGTCAGCTTATTGCAGGCAGCCAAATATCAGGGCGTACATTAAAAACCTGGTTTACAATACCCAAAAATCATCGCTGAACCATTTTTTGAACAACCTGGTCGTCAAGCATCTATTGGATGGCATCCCAAAACGGCTGGAAAAACAAGAAAAACTTAAAATCCAGATTCCCCACTTATACATCCTGAATGTTGGTTATGGGGAAAATACAATGCCTGAGGAGGCAATCAGCCGGTTAGTAACGCAGGGAAAGGAATTGGGCATCCACTTTATAATAGTGGCAGGGGATGCCTTGGCCCATCCCGGATTTTGGGGTACTTGCGAAAAAAACCCGGATGTCCAGTTTTTAGCTTTTGCCAAAGCCGCTGATTTGGACGCTTCCTTATGCCAACGGCTGAAAAGTTACCCTAACCTCAATCCCTTGGTTCAAGGGACGCAAGACGTCTCCCAGCTTAAAGCAGCCTCTATTTTGTTTGGGAGGGCGACCGAGGTTAATCCTGCCAATTTTTTGGAAGCTACTAGCGACGCAGCTATTTTACCCGATATCCGGCAAGGTTCAAGGATAGGTTTTTACATCACATCAAAAGCAGATAGGCTTGCACCTGAGCAGCTGCAGCGGATTAGGCAGAGGATAAATGCCATCCGGCAAGTACGGCCATACGCCTGCTTTCATTTAGAAAGCGAAAATGCGGATTTTGGAGGGAGCCTTTATTTTAATGAGAGGGTCAATCAAAAAGAAATCCAGCTCTTGATTCCATCAATCGGCCCTGAAGTGGGCAACGCCTCCCTAAAGGATCTATTTTAGCCTGATGAAAATAAGATTTAGCGCGCCCAAGGTTTTCGGGCGTGCTTTTTATTTTGGGAAATGCACATAAAAAGTGAGGGTTCTGGAAATATTGTATTAGGGATGGATAGAGAAAAATTCACCAAACATATTTGTAAACCGCAGAAAAAGTGCTTTTTTGCAACCAATATATGGATAAAAATATTGATTAATTTGACATTATTGGATATATCATCCTTAGAGATTTCCATTATTATGCTGACCATATTTTTTTTGGCGATTTTTAAGCCAAAAATAGGAAAATTAATAAGGGAAATTCCAAAAAAGTAAATGTTTTAAAGCCTTTCGCCGACTTGCATCGTATATTTAAAAATGTTAAGATTTTTGAGGGCGAAGAAATGCCTGCCCTAAAATTTAAAACGAAACAAAAAAATTATTGGAGGTTTTTTTCATGGTAACAGATTTGACGCATACGGTCCAGCAGGGCGACACCCTAAGCCAGATTGCGGCCCATTACGAAGTATCCATTGATTCTTTGTTGGAATGGAACCACATTGAAAACCAAAACTTGATTTATGATGGCGAGATGCTTATCCTCCTCCCAGATGGGCTGACAGGGGGCGAGGAAGAAAATTATACATACGATGCGCCAGTGGATGTGGACGAAAGCGCAGGATTTACCCAGGCGGAACTGACCTTATTGGCACAGCTTGTCTTTAACGAAGCGAATGTTGAGCCTTATGAAGGCAAGATGGCAGTTGTCCATGTCGTTCTCAACCGGATGGCCTCAGGTCAGTTCCCAGGGACGGTAGAAGACGTCATCCATCAAAAAAACCAGTTTTCCGGGTCGGCTCATTTGGCATCCAAGCCTGTGAGCGATGAAAACATGCAGGCAGTCAAAGATGCACTGAATAGCCCGGATATTACCGGGGGAGCCCTTTACTTTTGGGACCCGAGCCTTTCAAGCGACTCGTATATGAAAACCCTCGATGTCCTTAAGGTCATAGGCGGCCACGAATTTTTAGCTTAATCATTTTACCCCCAAAAAGCAAAGCTGCTTTTTGGGGGTATTTTTATAGGGGGATGCTGTCAAAATAAACGGTGTCCAAAGGCAATTCCAGGCTGCCGTCCAAATCATCCAGCAAAAAATGGGTGCCATGCTCAGAGATTTCCATGGTGCGCTGATTGTAAGGGCTTATATCAAACAACTTGTCCTCCCCGTTATCAAACGTAATAATAGCATGGGTATCGTCCTTCATCACGAGGCGGACGGCTTTTTCAGGTAGGCCATAGGCCAGTTCATAATCCGACGTCCCGATGTTTTCAGGCTCGGTTTCATCCAAGGCATTGTAAATGGCATCCCCTAAATTTACCTCATCCCCCTCGTTTTTCCTCGTCCTTGTCAAAGGCATGCAATCGCCTCCTTTTCGCTATTTTTTGAACACCCGGGATTTTTTTGCCCCGAGCTTTTTGGGGGCAGCCGGTTTTTTTGATTCAACAGGCGTTTTTTTAGTTGCCGGCCCCTTTGGGACCGGTGCTAAAACCTGCAGCTCGCCATGGGAAAGGGAGGCCTGCAAGATGTCGATGCCAAAGGCTTTTTGATATTTTTTTAAGGTGCTCATTTGCTTTTGGTCGATGATGGCCACCGATTTGCCATGGGCAGTGCCACGGGCGGTCCGCCCGGAGCGGTGCAAATATTCCTGCGGGCTTGCGGGAAGGTCAAGATGGATGACATGGCTGATTTCAGGCACGTCAAGGCCCCTGGCCGTCAGGTCGGAGGATACCAGGAGCTTCACCTTTCCAGACCTAAAGGCTTCCATGGCTTCTTGCCGCTCGGATTTTTTGGTATTGCCCCGCATGATGTAAAGGTCGCGTTTATGGAATTCCAGTTTCCCGGCAATCTCATTCATGGAGGCGTTATGGTTCACAAAGATAAGGGCGCGTTTTGGCTCTTCCGCTGCAATAAGTTTCCTTAAGAGTTCGAATTTATCCCGCCGTTCCCCTTGCAGGTACAAATGGGTGATGTTGGGGTTCATTTCCCCGCCTTCGTCGTTGGTCAACGTGACCGGCTCCTTCATCAGTCCCTTGGCAAGTTCGCGGGTCGTGTCGGAAATGGACGCTGAAAATAGGCAAAGCTGCCGGTCCCTTAACGTTGACTTGACAATGTCTTGCACCGTTTCGGAATTGGTGTTGTCCAACAGGCTGTCGGCCTCGTCCAAAACGATGGTTTTTATGGTATGGGCCGTAATTTTTTTCTTTTTGATAAGCTCAAGGATCCGGCCGGCGGAGCCGATGACAATATGGGGTTTTTCCCTTAGTTTTTTTATTTGGTTGTCAAGGCTCGCCCCGCCCATGATGAGGGCGTGGGTAATGGGAAGCTCCGAGTTTTGTGCCAACATCTTCGCCTGCGCGGCAATCTGGACGGCCAGCTCATGGGTAGGCGCCAAGACCAGCACCTGGGTCTGCCTAAGGCTTTCATCGATCTTTGAAAACAAAGGGAGCAAAAAAGCCAGCGTTTTCCCAGATCCCGTATGGCTTTGGGCGATGACATCGGCCCCTTTCAGGATTTCAGGGATTGCCAGGGACTGGATGGGGGTAGGGGAAGCGATGTTTTGGCGCTTAAGCCCCTCGAGCAAAGCAGGGCCAAGGTTCAGTTCAGTAAATGTGCTCAAATTGGCTCCTCCTATTTGTCGAATAACCCACCGGGTTTTTTATTGTATTTGCGCTTCGCCGGTTCCCCGATGGTGCCAGCCGGGCGTTTTTTCTTTCCCTGGGACTTGGTGCCTTCCCGCTTTTGCTGGATGATGGCTTGCATTGCTTCTTTCGTAGCTGTCATGTCGTTTCCTCTTTTCGGTTTGGTTGATGTCTTTATTTTACCCCAAATCCCTTGAAACTTCTATTTAATTTTGGAAAATATGCTGAAAACCCTAATCCCTTTGCTGAAAATGTCCCTGATGGGCAGCCAATCCCTTAGGTCGCCGTAGCAGGCAAGTCAGGGGTTAGCAGGATTCCGAAAAAAAGGCCTTGTCAATCGGGGGATTCTTTGATACGATTAAGGGAAAAACTAGAAGAACAAGGATGATGGCTATGAATGTGGTATTGGATATCTTGAAAAAAAACAGCCGGTTGGGCGACGAGGAAATCGCCGTGAGGGCAGGGATCGAAGTGGAAGAGGTCAGGGCTTTCATCAAAGAAGCAGAGGAGGCCGGCATCATTGCGGGCTACACGACCCTGATCAATTGGGACAATGCCCAAGAAGATGCCATCACAGCCCTGATCCAAATTAAAGTCCAGCCCCAGCGCGGGGAAGGTTTTGACTCGGTTGCCAAGCGCATTTACCAGTTCGACCAGGTTTCGGCCTGTTATTTGATGTCGTCCGGCGGTTTCGATTTGGCAGTGATCGTCGAAGGGCGTTCCATGAAAGAGGTGGGCAGCTTCGTTGCCGAGAAACTGGCCATCCAAGAGGATGTGTTAGGGACTGCTACCCATTTCATGCTCAAGAAATACAAGGAGCACGGGGCCATTTATGAAGAAAAGCATTTTGACGACAGGGAGCTGATTTTCTTATGATGGACGTCAAGCAGCTCATCAAGCCAAATATCAGTTCCATGAAGCCTTCGGGCATCCGCCGTTTTTTTGATTTGGTCCACGAGATGGAAGGGGTCATTTCACTTGGCGTAGGGGAGCCTGATTTCGTCACCCCATGGAACGTGCGGGAAGCAGGGATTTACTCCTTGGAACAAGGGCATACCCATTACTCCTCCAATGCTGGTTTTATGGAACTGCGCCATGAAATCGCCAAATACCAGTCCCGCCGTTTTGGGACCCATTACCGCCCGGAAGACCAGGTTTTAGTCACGGTTGGCGGCTCTGAGGCCATCGACCTTGCCCTTCGTGCGTTAGTGGGCCCAGGGGACGAAGTCATCATCCCGGAACCAAGCTTTGTGGCTTATCAGGGCTGCACGGCCTTTACCGGCGCAACAGCTAGGGTCATCAAGTTAAAAGAAGCCAATGAGTTCAAGCTGACCGCCGGGGAATTGCTGGATGCCACCAATGAGCGGACCAAGGTCCTCATCATGCCTTTTCCTAACAACCCGACCGGGGCCATCATGACCAGGGAGGAACTCGAGCCACTGGTACAGATTTTAAAGGAACGGGACATTATTGTTTTGTCCGATGAAATCTACGGTGAGTTGACTTATGGCACGGTCCATGCCAGCATCGCGTCCTTTCCGGAGATGTATGAAAAGACCGTCCTCATCAACGGCTTCTCCAAAGCCTTTGCCATGACGGGGTGGCGGTTGGGTTATGCCTGCGGACACCCTGATTTGATCGCGGCCATGACAAAAATCCACCAATATGCGATTATGTGTTCACCCACCACTGCCCAATATGCGGCGGTTGAAGCCCTAAAAAATGGGCGCACATCCATCGAAAAAATGGTCCTCGAATATGACCAAAGAAGGCGGGTCCTTTTAACAGGCTTGCGGCGCTTAGGCCTTGAATGCTTTGAACCGAAAGGGGCCTTTTACCTGTTTCCAAACATCAAGAAAACAGGCCTGTCATCCGAGGAGTTTTGCGAACAGCTGCTGATGCAGGAAAAAGTCTTATGCGTACCGGGGGATGCTTTTGGCGATTGCGGGGAAGGGTTCATCCGCTGCTGCTACGCCTCCAGCATGAAAGAAATCAAAGAAGCCCTCGTCCGCATCGAACGCTTCATGGCAGGTCTTGCTTTGTAAGGGCCAAGCCCTTGGCTGATAAATTAATCCCTAGGACGAAGTCCTGGGATTTTTTTTAGCGTAGGCAAAATTTTGCCTAAAGGGCGGTTTAATTGATAATAATGTTTTGCAATTTGTTACATTTGTCGGTATAATAGAGGAATAAGAAGTATGAAAGGGGATTCAATATGGAATCGAATTGGGTAATTGACAAAAAAACGGCAGTGCATTTTATCTTGGAAAAAGAGACGCTCCCGGGCGTAATGGCCATCGCTGAAAAAGTGACCAGTGATTTTAAGCGGGTGGGTTTGTCTGCACCCATAACTTCGTTCGGGTTGCAAACAAACAAAGAATACCAGATTATTTTTGCTACCCTTGGCAATAGCGAAATTTTAGGAAGCTTCATCCAAACAGGGAAATTCGATGCTTCAAAGCTTGAGAATAAAAGCGAAGTATTTGCCATCCAGTTTATCGATGATAAACTTCTCATCGCTGGTTCTGACAAGCGGGGGACCATTTATGGGATGTTTGCCCTTTCTGAGTACATCGGCGTATCGCCCCTCCATTATTGGGGGGACGTGGAGCCCGCTGTCCTTGACGAGCTGCATATTGGCACAGATATTGAGAAAGTTTCCAAGGAGCCAAGCGTCAAATACCGCGGCTTTTTCATCAACGACGAATGGCCATGCTTTGGGAACTGGGCAACAGATAAATTCGGTGGCGCCAGCGCGGCGGCTTACGACCATATTTTCGAATTATTACTCCGCTTAAAAGGGAACTACATCTGGCCGGCGATGTGGGCTTCATCATTCGCTTTAGATGGGCCGGGCGACCTCAATGAGGAATTGGCTGACATGTATGGCGTTGTCGTCGGGGCGAGCCATCATGAGCCATGCCTTCGCGCAAGCGAGGAATGGGAAAAAGTCCGCGGTGCTGACACTCCTTATGGGACGGCTTGGAACTATTACACCAATAAAGACGGCCTTAACAATTACTGGGAAGATGGCCTGAAGCGCAGCGGGAAATATGAAAAAATCATTACTATCGGCATGCGAGGCGAGTACGATTCCGAGATGCTTGGGAAAGATGCAACCGTCCAGGATAATGTGGACCTGTTGAAGGATGTCATCACCAACCAGCGGGCACTCATTAAAAAACATTCCCCGCAAAACCCAGAGCTTTTAGCATTATACAAAGAAGTGGAAGAGTATTTTTATGGCAGCGATGAAGCGGAAGGCCTTAAAGACTGGGAGGGCCTCGATGGGGTCATCTGCATGCTTTGCGAGGATAATTTCGGGTTTATGCGGACCCTTCCAACCCCTGAGCTTGGGGAGCGCCAATGGGGAATGTACTACCACTTCGATTATCATGGCGGGCCGGTTTCTTATGAGTGGATGCCGTCGACGCCTTATGAAAAAACGTGGGAGCAACTGTCCATGGCATACGAATACGGGGTCCGTGATGTGTGGATCGTCAACGTAGGCGACCTGAAATTCAACGAGGTGCCTTTGGCCTACTTCATGGAGCTGGCTTACGACTTTGAAACGTATGGGACCAGCAACAAAAACAGCGTCCAGGATTTCACCAAATTATGGCTTGAGCAGACGTTCCCGATGGCAAGCGACGAGCTTAAATCCGATATGGGGCAAGTGCTGCACGACTATATCCGTTTGAACGGGATGCGCCGGCCAGAAGCCCTCAATGCGGGGATTTATCACCCAGCCCATTACCTGGAAGCCGATCGTATGTTATGGAAGGCCTTGGAGCTGCAAAACAAAAACCAGGAAATTTACGAATCCCTTAGCCCTTCAGAGCAAGAGGCTTATTACAGCACCATCTATTTCCCGGCCATGGCCAGTGCCAACCTATTGAAGATGCATCTATATGCGGCTAAAAACGCCCATTATGCGAAGCAAGGGAAAAAAATCGCCAACCTATATAAAGACCTGGTGACGAAAGCAATTGTTGACGACCGCCTGATGTTTGAGGAGTTCGGAAAATTCAAAGACGGCAAATGGAAAGGGATGGAGCTTGAAGAACATATTGGCTTTACCGTTTGGAACGACGACAACTGCCGATATCCTTTGCGCATGGAAGTCGAACCGTTCCACCGCCCGCGCCTGGTCGTTTCCAGAAAAGACGACGCAAAAATCGTCCATAAAGCTTATGGGAACCCAATGGCCCTTAAAGTCGATGATTTCCTTTCAGCTGGAAACGAAGAAGTTTTTGTGGAAATTGCTAATGACGGGCTCGGGCTTTTGGATTATACCATCCAAGGCGGCGAAACCTTAGAATGGCTGGAAGTAAGCTCACGCCAAGGCAGTGTTGAATTCCAAGAAGATATCCGCATCTACTGCCACAAAGATAAACTTGGCACAGATATCCAGACGGCCCGCTTATTGATTACGGACGGGGATGCCACGGTAGCAGTTGACATCCAAGCCAAAGGGGAAGCAGTGACAGGCCTTCCAACCCAAACTTTCCTTGAAAATAATGGCGTCATCGCCATGGATGCCAACCATTATTTCAAAAAAACGGATACGGATAAAGGCGGATTTGAGGAACTTGCCAATTACGGGCGCAGCGGTACCGGGATGAAAGTCTTCCCCATTACCGCCAGGTTTGAAGAGGCCGAGGCCAATCCGAAACTGTCCTACCGCTTCAATATTGAACAAGCCGGGGAGCACACCGTCGAAATCTGGACGACGCCGACCAACCCTATCCGCAACAACGACCCGCTTCGCCTGACCCTTGAAACAGGCGGGTCAAAGCAAACCGTGACAACAGCAGCAGTAGACTTCCTGCCATACCACACGGATGCCAACTGGTCCAAAGGGGTGCTTGACAACATCCGCAAGACAACAGCTGTTGCCAGTTTCGATGCCGGGGTGCAGGAAATTGAAATCGGCGCCCTGGAAGCTGGCCTCATCATTGAACGGATTTTCATCTATCAGGAAGCAACCAAGCCTAAAGCCTCTTACCTTGGTCCTAAAGAAAGCTTTTACGTCGAATAACCCATAATGTCATAGTATCGGCCATGGATGCCCCTTTTCCAAAAAGGCACTCCATGGCCTTTGGCAAAGCCCCGCAATGAAGCGTTCCGATAAAACGAGTATTTTACAGCATTCGGCAAAAAAAAGCAGGAAGCCGGTCGAATATTTGAGGGGATATGAAAAAAATGGCAGAAGGTTTTCATTCACAAGCGGGGGATTTTGGTTTAAAATAGAATTATGGGAAATTAAAGGTCGATTGGACTTAGCAAGCGGGCGCCCAATTTATGAGACGAGGAGTGAATGATATGAAAAAAAAGAATTTAATCGTAGGAGGGGCTGCGGTAACCACCACGTTGGCGGGCCTTGGCATCCTGGCATTTAAAAAACTGAAAAAAAACGGCGGGGACGAAGCGAAAATGGTAAAGGGCGGCGCGTTCAAGCTTTCAAGCGACGGTGGCGGCATCAACCAGGATTTCGTGGTGAAAGTCGGCAAGAAGCGTTTCTTCAACATCGCAAGCCAAATAAGCGAAGGGGAAATTGAAATCATCGTTTCCAACCCGGATGGGGAAGTGCTGGAAATCATCGACGAATGCAATGGCTTGACCTCCCTTGACCTGAAAGAATATGAGATGGGGACCGTCTTGGTCAGCGTCCATGGCAGCTTTATGGGCGAAGTGGACATGAAAATGAGCCGATAATCAAAAATTTATCAATTTGTTGCATATAATCTGAATGATGGGCCATAATAGTATTGTCAGGTGGTAGGAAATGAATCGGTAGACAATTTCAAATCCCGCAGAAGCAGGAGCTGATTCGTGTGTCGAGGTATTTCCTGGTTCGAGTAGCTTTTTCAAACAACAGGACGGCCCAAAAGCCGCTCCTAGTAAATTTCTTTGGAAGGTGATTCCATTGGAGCGTTTGACGAGTTAACCCATGAAGGTTTAGACGATCCGCATTTTTAGCAATAAAGATTGCGAGGGATTCCTATGAATTCTACACCGCCTAAGCATTATCAGTAGGTATTGATTTTAAAAGATGAATATCTATCAGCCATCTGACAAAATCGTCGTTATCCAGTGAGGTAACGGCGATTTTTTTGTTTTTATGCTAACTGCCCTAGCTTAAGGCAACGTGACTTGGAGGGAGTACTTGAAATGGCATTAAAAAAAGGCAGCCATCAGGGATTTTTTTTCCTGATACTGCCACACTATATAAGAAACCATGCATTGAAAGGAGAATTTTGTATGTGCCAAAAAAATGTAGGCCGCCTGGATGCCTTCCTTAGGATTGCAGCGGGCACCATTTCTGTCAGCATCGGGATTATGAGGGACCGGCCGTCACTGGCGACCCTTGGTGCTTTGAAGGTTGCCAGCGGGATTACCCGATACTGCCCTATCTATGACGTTTTGAATATCCATACCATCAGCGATGAAGAACTGTTTGAAGATTTAGGCGTTGACTTTGAGGATGCTGAAATTTATGATGAAGAAGAGTTCGACGGCCAGGATTGCAGCTGTGGCTGCCACGAAAGCGAGGCTGCCCAAGGAACTGGGCCTTCAGGCCGCCGTCATTATACCCATCGCGCCAAGAAAAGGAATCAGTATGTCAGCCTATTTTAGCTAAAAAAAGTGGCAGCCCCCAAATGCTGTTTTGGGGACTGCCACTTTTGTTCGGTCAAGCTGCTTGTTTGACGAATTTTTCGATTTTGTCCATGACCACTTCGTATGAAATAGGCTTGGTAATGTAATCGGCCATACCAGCATCCAGGCAAGAATCAATGCTTGATTGCAAAGCGTTTGCGGTCATGGCGATGATCGGTATTTCAGGGAAATTATTTTTACTCATTGCTTCAAGTATTTTTTCTGTCGCCGCCGTGCCATCCAGGACAGGCATATGTAGATCCATAAAAATAAGTAAGTAAGCAAGGGGGTCGGCTAAATATTTTTCGACGGCGATGGCCCCATTGTCTGCAAAATCAAGCTGCAGCCCGGTTTCTTCCAGCAAAGAGGAAAGGATTTCCTGGTTGATATCCAAATCCTCAGCGATGAGGACCTTGTATGGCGAATAATCGGGGACAATGCCAGGGATTTGGCAACTGCCATTGTTGCTGCCGTTTTTACAAAGGTATTTTAAGATGGAATCCTTGATTTTTGAGGGGACCAATGGCATGTGAAGCATTTCATCCACTTCGCCCTGGCTGCTTTCATCAGCCTCACCCACCCAATGTGGGGTCAGAAGGGGGATGACGGTATGAAGCGGGTTAAAGCGCTTAATGAGCCGGCACAGCTCCATCCCGTCAACTGACTCCATCGTGCCATCCACTAAATATGCTTGGAACCTGTTGGAGGAAAGTGCCTTCAAAGCATCCCCTTTTGTGTGGGCGACCTCAAACTGGCAGCCATACAAGCCTAGGTGCTTTCCGTAGTAATTGCCGAAAGCGGCTTGTTCGGTGATGATCAATAAATTGGTTTTGGCAAGGAAGGCTTCTGGTTCGGTCCCCTCTATTTCAAGGAACAAAGTGAAATTGATGGTTGACCCGACACCTTGTTCGGATTCGGCCCAAACCTGGCCGCCGCATAGCTCGATGGTGGTCTTGCAAATAGCGAGTCCAAGGCCTGTCCCGCCCAATTGGTTTTTCGCAGGCGTGCTCCCTTGCTCAAACGGATTGAAAATAGCCAGCAGTTTTTCGGGTGCGATACCCATGCCGGTATCCGCAACCTTGAATTTTAGCAAGGCCTGGTTTCCTTCGATACGCTCAAGGCGTGCATCTAGATGGATATTCCCGTTGGTGCCGGTAAACTTGACGGCATTGTTTAGAAGGTTGCTGATGACCTGGGTCAAGAGCTGTTTATCCCCTTTGAGCTTTTTAGGAATGGCCGGGTCAATGAACAGGGAAATGTTTTGCCATTTTTTTGAACTTTCCAAACTGACGAGGTCCAGTGAATTCTGGATCATCTCTTCAAAGAGAAACGGCTGGGGGTTTAATTCGACTTTCCCCGCTTCGATTTTTGACATGTCAAGTATATCGTTGATGATTCCTAAAAGGTGATGGGATGCCCCCTTAATTTTATCGAAAGCATCGTCTTTTCGCTCGAGGTGAGGGGTCTTTTTACCAATGGAAGCCATTCCGGTGATGACATTGATCGGGGTCCTGATTTCATGGCTCATATTGGCAAGGAAGGAGCTCTTTTGCTCATTGGCTTTTTGGGCTTCTTCTTTTGCGTATTCCAATCTAGAAACGATTTCTTTTTCGCGCCGCATATCGCGGACATAACAAATGTTTTGTTCTTTGCCGCCAAAGGAAGTCTGCACCAGGGTCACCTCGCTTGGCAACGCTTCTTTATCAAATGTCTGGCAAATCCATTCAAAACTGGCAACCCCATTTTTCTTGGCATGTTGCCGATATCCTTCGATCCCTTTTTGCGAAAGTTCCCCATTGGGTTGATACATGGGGGAAAGCTCGCCCAGGTTGAGGGACCGGATGTCCAGTCCCTCAAGGCCATAGTAAGAACGGCCCATTTCGTTGATATCGATCAAATTATAAGCTTCGTCAAAAAGGATGCAGGCAATAGGGGAATGATCCAAAAGGGATTTAAACCGTTCTTCATGCATTTTCCGCTCCTGGAAGGCATTGATGTTCTTATTGACGACAAAAAGGATGATGGATCCGATAATGACCAATAAGATGACAATGAATTCAGTCAGGTTGCCAGTATAGGTGACGACCTGTCCTTGGATAAAGCTGGTCGGCACCAGGCTCAAAAGATGCCAGCCCAATTCTTCCAGTTCCCTGCTGGTCAGGAAGAAGTCGCCATGGTAACTGTCGAAGCCTGACATTCCTTCGTAGCCTATTTTGGGTGCTTCATTTTCAATGCCGAGGGATTTTAGCAATCCTGCGCCTTTGTCTCCGTCTTTTTCAGGGCTTACGATGATTTCTCCATGGCTGTTTATCAGATAAAAATAACGCCCTTCGTAAAGGGAGCGGTTGCCGATGAAATCAGTAATATGGTGGAGCGGGATAATAGTCCCGATCACTGCCCCCCTTCCATGAAGGTCCGGTATGAAGTATGAAATGGCAACCGATATAAGGCCGGTCCCCAGTGAAAGGTAAGGGTCGGTAATAGCCATCGTACCCGGTTCCGACTCGACCCCGTTGATGAACCATGGCCGTTCTAAAAGGTTCCATCCAGAAGTTGGGACAAATCCCCGGCTATTGATGAATTCGCCATCATCAAAACCGATAAACAGGGTTTCAATGCCTGAAACGGTAGTGAACTCGTTGACTACCGTTTCAAAATCCTCCAGGCTGATAAGGGGGAGGGCCCGTTCCATGTATTCTACCTGGGAAATGAAGTAACCGAACCAATTCTCGATTTCATTGATATAAAGGTCGGCTTCCGTCCTCGATAATTCAATCACATGGTCTTGTACCACATCCGTAATAATGGACTTGACCAAATGAAAGGCACTGAACCCGCCAATAAACAATAACAAGACGATGCCTAAGAGCATGTTGATGCGCACCGGCATAATCCTTTTAAGGTCTAGTTTCTTCCCGTATTTTAAGGCTTTTGCTTTGTCCAATTTGAATCTCTCCTGACGCTTTTGCTATTTACGTTATAAGTCCTACGTTGGAATTATACCACCCCCAGTCAGCGAAAACTGAAAAAAATTGTCGAACGGGCGTTGGATGGCGTATGTTTTCTCGGCAATTCATGGAAAAAATACGATTTTGAAAGAAAACAGGTTTTCCTGGGAAGAAAGTGAATGCCAGCGTCCCCTTGCAGAGGATCAGGCAATGTGTTAAAATAGGCATAACTTCAATCGAAAAGGTGGCGTGGATTATGGGTCAGTTAATGGAATCATTTGAACTAAAAGGGATGCAGTTGAAAAATAGGGTGGTCTTGCCACCGATGTGCCAGTTCAATGTCAAGAATAAAGATGGGGTGCCAACGGCGTGGCATGAGCTTCACTACGCTTCCCGCGCAGTTGGGGGGACAGGTTTGATCATTGTGGAAATGAGCAATGTCGAACCCGATGGGCGCATCACGGATTTTTGCTTGGGCTTATGGAATGAAGAGCAGGCACAAGGGCTTGGGCGCATCGTTTCCGCTTGCCATGAATATGGGGCTAAAGTGGCTGTCCAAATCGGCCATGCCGGGCGAAAAGCAGAAGGGGCTGAAGTCCCCGTAGCACCATCTGCCATTGCTTTTGATGAAAAGTCGAAAACGCCACGGGCACTTAGCACCGAAGAAATCAAAGGGATGGTCCAAAAATTCCAGGAAGCAGTCGCCCGGGCAGTGTCTGCCGGGGTTGATGCCATTGAAATCCACGGCGCCCATGGTTATTTGATCCATCAATTCCATTCACCGCTCACAAACAAGCGCGAAGATGGCTATGGAAAGGACTTGACCCTTTTTGGCCGTGAAGTCTTGAAGGCTGCCAAAGCCGTCATGCCCGCAAGCATGCCACTTATGATGCGCATCTCCGCTACCGAGTACGCCGAGGGCGGATACACCATTGACGATGCCATTGGGATTTGCCGCGCCTATCAGCAAGAAGGCGTCGATCTATTCCATATCACCTCAGGCGGGGAAGCCCCTTTATTTGGTTCCCGCGGTTTGCCGGGAAGCCATGCTGGCTATCAGGTCCCAATGGCTCGAAAAATCAAGGAAGCGATAGGGATCCCTGTCATTGCCGTTGGTAAATTGGATGATGCCCAGCATGCCAATGCCATTATCGGGAATGAAGATGCGGATTTGGTTGCCGTAGGCCGTGCCATGCTTAAAAATCCGAACTGGGCGCTTGAGGCTTCCGTCAGCTTAAACCAAAAAACCGAGGTCCCAGGACCTCTTGGCGTTGTATTCAACGTCCGTTAAGCCAATAAAAAATGGACGTTTAAACCCAGTTTAAGCGTCCATTTTATGAAATGAAGGGGTTGCCCAACTTATTGGGTAAACCTCTTTATTTAGGATGTTTTTGAAATATATTATAGCCATGGCCTGAATCCATGCCCAAAATGATAGTTCAATTTGCTTTGCCCTAACCTAAGAAAGGATTAGTGCTTACCGACGGCAGCCGCATCCGGATTTTGTACTGCTGAAAGATTGGCGCCCGGAAGTAGGCAGGTCATTGCAAGAGGGGTCTGCAAAGCCAGCTTGGGCTGGGGTAACAGTGTTGGTATCCCCTTGGACATAATTGAACTCGACGCCCTGTACTGACCAAGTTTGCTGGACAGTTGTGTTTTGGATAACGTCTTGTTGCAAGACAACCGGGATAACTTCGGTTACGGTTGTGGTTTGGACAGCTGGGGCAACAGTAAAGTATTGGGTGGAGCCCATGAAGGAACCACCGGTAAAATTACCTGATTGGGCACAGGTTTGGGATAATTGGCGGTTTGCGCCTTGGTTTTGGCATGAATTTCTGCGTTTATTGCAACGTGAACACATAAGTGTATGACATCCTTTATTATTTTTAATATTTGGTTTTAAGCCTTGCAATGACTGCTGGCTCTCTATATTAGTATTCAAAATTGCCATTTGGGGGAAGTACAAACGCCAAGGAATTTATTTTTTTTGCAAATCTGCTGCCTGCCTTCGTTTTTAGCAAGGGCATTGGACATGAAAAACCTTGGAACCGGCTAGGCGCGCCGGCTCCAAGGTTTTTCATTTTCGGCCTTTGCCGAATTGGGAACAGAGGTACTCCTCTGGGGTTTTGTAGTTATCAGAATCCCAGTCAGGGGGCAGGGTTGTCGTCGTCCCGGGTTTGTAAATATACTCTACCCCTTGAAAGACATAAACCCGGTTGACCTTGGGGCAATTTTTTTTTTGCTTGCCGCATTTTTTGCATCTGCACATGGCGTGGCTCCTTCAATGCTTTTCTCTTGATAGCATATGCCCAAAAAAGAAAAGTGGATAGGCCAATCTCACCCACCGGGGCAAATTGCATATAATAGCAAAAGCAGGGGGTGGGAAAAATGGCAATCCAGGGGAAAAAGCCAACGGCTATCCAAGTAGTATACCACATTGCCGCCATGGGCGACTGGGAAAATATCGTGAGGCAGCAAGCCAGGCTGTTATCGGCCTCAGGGCTTGGGGATGCCTGCGCCGGCCTTCATATCATCGTCGTCGGGCATGCAAGCCTTGGGCAGGTGGCCAGGCATTTTAGGCATTACCCCTACTTTCATAAAACACGTCTGGAGCATGGGGGGGGCCTTGGGGAGTACGAAAGGCCGGCCATAAAAAAAGTCCAGCAATTGGCGCGGGCAAACCCACGGTTTAAAATCCTTTATTTTCATACAAAAGGAGCCAGTTACAAAGAAAAATACCGCCAATGGCCCCAGGTCCAAAAAAATTTGGCACAGTGGCGGGATTTTATGGAGTATTTTTGCATCCAAAAGTGGCAAGAATGCGTCCAAAAGCTGAACGGCTACGACATTTGCGGGGTTGAATGGGCAACATCGGCTGCCCTCCCGGGGGTTTGGTACTTTTCAGGGAATTTTTGGTGGGCGACGGGCTCGTACCTTAACCGCTGTAGCCTCGAAAGCCCCATCATCGCCCCCCTTCCGCCAAGGTATCGCTGCGAAGGCTTCATCGGCACCGGACACCCATCGGTCTGCAACCTACGCATGGCGGCAAATGAGCAGTTAAGGGCCCATTACGGGGAAGTAAAATTCAGGGAAATGGCCTGGGAAGTAACAGGTGGCGTCTTTTTATTTAAATTCGGTGAGTATTACCTGGATCCAATATTTTATCGGGGGGAACGCTAATGCCAGATAAGGGCAATCCAAAATATCGTGTTTGTGTTTATGCGATTTCTAAAAATGAGGAAAACTTTGTGGACCGCTGGGTGGATTCCATGTCCGAGGCGGATTTTATCATTGTCATGGATACCGGTTCGGCAGATTCGACCGTCAAAAAGCTTAGGAACCGGGGGTGTATCGTGTTCCAAAGGGAAGTGAGCCCATGGCGCTTTGATGCAGCGAGGAACATGTCCCTTTCTTTCGTGCCAAATGACTGCGACATTTGCGTCTGCACGGACCTCGATGAAGTTTTTGAAAAGGGATGGCGGAAAAAAGTTGAAGAAAAATGGGAGGGTGCCCCAGATCCCAAGCAGATGTATTATACCTTCAATTATGCCTTAAAAGAAGACGGGACACCGGCAATCGTAAATCAATTCCATAGCAAGATCCATAGCCGCTGGGGGTTTCAGTGGGTCAGCCCCCTTCACGAATACATCGCCTGCACCAAGGGGGCCGGTTTTCAAATCATGAACCAGGGACTGGTCCTCAATCATTATCCGGATTATCTAAAGGACAGGAGCGACTACGCCAGGCTTCACCGCCTAGGGTATGGCGAGGGGCATGATTTCTTAGGTGAGCCGGTATGAAAAAGTTGAAAGTTGCAGTGTATGCCATTTGCAAAGATGAGGAAAAATTTGTTGAACGATGGATGCAAAGCATGAAAGAAGCAGACCTGGTCGTCGTCACCGATACAGGGTCAGCCGACGGCACCGTCCAAAAACTAAAAAGGTTAGGGGCAAAGGTGTTTTCGGAAAAAATAGAGCCCTGGCGCTTTGATGTTGCCAGGAACATCAGCCTGTCCCATGTCCCCCACGATGTCGATATTTGTGTCTGCACCGACCTTGATGAAACATTCAGGCCAGGGTGGCGCCACCTGCTTGAGGCTTCTTGGCGTGAGAAGGAAAACTTTGGGCACCGCCAGGTTCACTACACTTATAATTGGCGGCTGAAAGCGGATGGGACGCCGGATTACACGTTCACCTATTCAAAAATCCATGACCGCCATGGCTGGGTGTGGGAATATCCTATCCACGAATATATTTTTTTAGAAGGGGAGGGGGGCCTTGAAACCATCCAGTTGCCGGCGCTGGTCTTGGACCATTATCCCGACTGGGAAAAAAGCCGGGGCAATTATTTGCCCTTATTGGAGATGGCTGTCAAAGAAAAACCCCTGGACGGGCGGATGAACAATTTGCTTGGGCGCGAGTATTTGGTAACGGGGCATGAAAAATCAGCAATCCAACAGTTGAAAGCGTATTTGGCGCTCCCTGACACCCTATGCCCAGAAGCCCAGGGGCAGGCCATGGGTTGGATTGGGAATGCGTATTGGCAGCAAGGGGAAGCCCAAAAGGCCCGCAAGTGGTTTTTAAGGTTTTTAGGCAATTGCCAGCACCGGCGGGAGCCATATGTCGAGCTTTCCCGCCTGGCCCATGCTGAAAAAGACTGGGAGTTCCTTTATTATTTAACGAAAGCCGCCCTTCGGATTACTGACACAGGGGATATGTTTTATACTTTATCGAGTTCTTGGGACAAAACCCTGGATGAATATGCCCTTCAGGCCTGTTACCATCTTGCCATGTATCAGGACGCTTTGGCACATTGCGCCAAAGCACTGGCCTTTGAGCCGGGAAATGCCTATTTGCTGTCTTGGCAGGAGCTGATCCTTTCCAAGATGACCTAACCCTCCCTTTGGGGGATGACAAGGGACTGCGGTTGTGGTAAACTTAAAAAAGACATGAAACGACATGTCCTGCAAACCTGAAGGTGCCCAATAGGGACTTGGAGTGGATAGGAGAAGAGAAGATGGAACAATTATTGGAAAAATACGCAAACCTGGCAGTCAAGATCGGTGTCAATATCCAGCAAGGGCAAAACTTATTGGTCCGCGCCAACCTGGAAACTGCGCCTTTTGTCAGGAAAGTCGTAAAAAAAGCTTATGAAGCAGGTGCGAACGATGTCGTGGTCCTGTGGACGGACGAAGAGACATCCCGCATCCGCTATGAATCCGCGCCGGACGCCGCCTTTGAAAAATACCCTGAATACTTAGTGAAGGCCCACGACGTGGCTGTTGATGAAAATTGGGGGCTATTGTCCATAGTAGCCATCGATCCGGACTTGCTAAAAGGCATCCCGGCTGAACGGATTGCCGCGGCAAACAAAGCAGCAGGGCTGGCTATGGAGAATTTCCGTCAAGCATTGATGTCCGACAAGCTGAGCTGGTCCATCGTGGCTGTGCCATCAGCCGCTTGGAGCGCCAAAGTATTCCCAGGCCTTGCCGAAGACAGGCAGCAGGATGCCTTATGGGAGGCGATCTTCAAAGCGACGCGCATCGACCTTGAGGACCCTGTCGGGGCATGGGAAGGACATATTGAAACCCTTGAATCAAAAAGCAGCGCCCTAAATGGGAAAAGGTTCAAAACCCTCCATTTCAAGGGTCCGGGGACAGACCTTTCCATCGACCTTCCCGAAAAACATTTATGGGTGGCCGCGGGTTCCATCAATGCAAAAGGGGACCGCTTCGTGGCAAACCTTCCAACGGAAGAAGTGTTTACCCTCCCGAAAAAAGACGGTGTCAATGGGGTAGTGGCAAGCACGAAGCCGCTAAGCTATGGGGGCAACCTCATCAATAACTTCTCCCTGACCTTTGAAAAGGGCCGCATTGTGGAGTTTTCTGCCGAGGAAGGGTATGAAACCCTAAAACACCTGATCGACACGGATGAAGGTTCCCATTACTTGGGGGAAGTAGCCCTTGTCGCCCATGATTCACCCATTTCAAATTCAAACCTGGTTTTTTTCAACACGTTATTTGATGAAAATGCATCGGTCCACCTGGCCATTGGCTCCGCTTATTCTTTCAACCTTGAAGGCGGCAAAACCATGTCCAAGGAGGAATTGCTTGAAAATGGCGCCAACCAGTCGCTGACCCACGTCGATTTTATGATCGGGTCGGGCGAATTGGATATTGATGGCATTGCCTGCGACGGGGAAATCATCCCGATTTTCAGAAAAGGCGGCTGGCAATTGTAATAGTTTCGGATTAAACGCCCATTTGGGCGTTTTTTTTGCTGGATGGGGATAAGGGAATGCCTTTTTTGGCAAACTACAGGCACAGGCAAAATAAAGGGCACCTCTAATAACTCCAATTCACCCGAATTTACGGTCTTTTTCCGCCCATCCTAATAGTCCACCAAAGGAGGATACCTTCCTACGGAAGGGCGGGGGCCCTGCCAGTAAAAATGCTATGAAGCTCCACTTCACCGCAATGCTCTAAATCTTTATTGCGCGGAGGAGCGCAAGGTCGTGAGCGCCGTAGAAGTATTTTCACTTCCTCGGCTGGACGAAAAAATCCTCGCAAATGCGGGCAAGGCCCTTACGGTTTTCTTGTTCTGAGGAAGGTCGCGAAGTGAGTACCGTAGGAACAAAGCGAGTTATTAGAAGTACCCTAAAGTAAGGAGTGGTTTTATGATAAAAGGACAGGGAACGCCCTTGGATATCCATGGCCGGGCCTATAACCGCCCGATGATGGTGGCTTTGCTGATGGTGGCAACTTTTGCCGGGGTCTTGATGCAGACTTCCCTTGGGACGATGATCCCGACCTTGATGGGCGAATTCGGCATAGACATGTCCACGGCCCAACAGGCAACCACCTGGTTTTTACTGGCAAATGGCATCATGATCCCGGTTACAGCCTTTTTGGCAACAAGATTTCGGACGCGCTGGTTATACCTGGCAGCCTATGTCGCCTTGTTTTTAGGGATGTTCATGTCGTTTAGCGCCCCAACCAGCAACTGGGGCCTCTTTTTGGCAGGGCGAATCGTCCAAGCAATTGCCGTGGGGATCACGATGCCGATGATGCAGGTATGCATGGTCAACATGTTCCCCGCCAAGCGCCTTGGGGCAGTGATGGGCCTTTATGGATTGGTCGTTGGCCTGGCCCCGGCCATTGGGCCGACATTTGCCGGCTGGATCATCAGCGAAGACCATACGGTGCTGGGCTTTAACCTCAGCAGTTCCTGGCGGACCGTCTTCTTGCTGCCAATGGTCATTGTTGGGATTTCAGTCGCATTGACGCCGTTTATGATCAGGGATGTGGTGCCAAACAGGGATACCCGCCTGGATTTTTTGTCATTTTTGAAAACCATCATCGGATTTGGGGCTTTTTTATGGGGCTTTACCAATGTTGCGTCCTTTGGCTGGGGGAATGTGGCCCATGTCATCTTGCCGATCATCACTGGATTTATCGTGATTGCCTTATTTGCCCGCCGCCAACTGCGGCTTGAAGAACCGCTGCTGAACGTGAGTGTTTTTCGGAACCGGCAGTTTGCCCTCACCACGGTTTGCCTGGCCCTTTCGGTCATGGCGATGATGGGCGTGGAAATGATGCTCCCCCTTTATATGCAGACCGTCAGGGGGCTTTCAGCTTTTGATGCAGGCCTTGTTTTGTTGCCAGGGGCCTTGATGATGGGTATCATTTCCCCATTGGCTGGGCGTGCCTATGATGCGGTCGGTGCAAAAGTCTTGGTTTTGACCGGATTTTTTATCTTGGCACTTGGGACAGTCCCTTTCGTCTTTTTTACACCGACAACGCCTGAGCATTTCGTGACGGTATTATATGGGATGCGGATGTTTGGGATTGCCATGTGCATGATGCCACTTACGGCCAGTGCCATGAAGGCGCTGCCCACATCCTTGGCAGCCCATGGGACGGCCAGCAACGCCACCGCCCGGCAGGTTGCCTCAGCGGTGGTCGTTGCCTTGTTGTCAAGCGTTGCCCAAAACCTTATTACGGGGCACCAACCGGATGCAACGCTTCAAGGGTCAAATCCTTTGGAGTATGCCCACCTGATGCTTCAGGCAGCCCTTGATGGCTACAGGATGTCGTTTTTGCTTGGGCTTGTTTTTGCTGTCATGGGCATGATATTCATTAATTTTTTGCGGCAACATGGTCAACAACCGGCAAAGGAGGAAACTCTGGCATGATTATCTTACTGATTGCTGTCTTTACTTTTACTTCTTTTTTTGGGCTGATGTTTATCAAAAACCGTGGGATGGCCAGGGTGGTTGGCGGGATTTCCCTCTTGCTTTTGACGATTTGCACCGGCTTGCTGACGGCTCATATCGCAAACCATTTCGGGATGGAGGAAGTGACTAACAGCACCGAGCATAAAATTTTTACGGCTGGTGACATGTCTGCCCCTTACGGGATTGTCATCCAAAAGGAAATTGGTGAAGGTTCTGGGAATTTTGTGGCCATTTACCGGGATAAAGAAACAGATATGTCCCCTACAGCCCATTTTACCCCAGACATGGAACATATAAATGAAGCGGTCAAGCATCACGCTTCCATTTCAAAAACCGAAGGGGAAGAAGCAGTCGTTACCGTAGAAGTTACGGCTTTTGAATTTACTTCCCCCTTAATGGAAGCGTTGTTTGGTTGGGGAGGGGAGAGCGGGGAGCTTGCCCACGAAGAAGCAACGGTTTATGTCCCAAACAATAGTTGGGTAACCCTGTCGGAAGAACAAGCGCAGCGGGCATCGGGTTTTAAGGGGACTGGAGAGGCAGCGGAACAGATTAGGCAATTAAAAGAGTTTTTGGGTATTTAAAAAACGGGCTTCCTAGATGGAAACCCGTTTTTTTAAAAAGGATATTTTGATTAAGCAGTCTTAGCAGCTTCCAAGATAGCATCGAAGTTTGGTTGCTCAGTGATTTCACTTAAGTATTCAACATGCTTGATGACGTTGTTTGCATCTACTACGAATGCAGCGCGCGTCAGCAATCCTAATTCCTGGATCATAGTCCCGGTTGCTTCAGCGAAAGAACGGTCTTTGTAATCGGAAGTCGTTGTTACGGCATCGATCCCGGCAGCCCCGCACCAACGTGCTTGTGCGAATGGAAGGTCCATGGATAAGGTGTGGACAGAAACGCCTGGGATTTCAGAAGCGCGGGAGTTGAAAGTGCGGACTTCAGTGTCGCATACCGGCGTATCCAAAGAAGGAACGGATAGGAAAATACGGGTTCCGTCAGTTTCTTCTAAGCTAAGTGGGCTTAAGTCGTTTTGTGTGACGTTGAAGCTTGGAAGCTTGTCCCCGGCTTGCAATTGTTTACCGACTAATGTCAATGGATTTCCTTGGAATGTTATTTGCATCATTAAACACCTCATTATTATTTTTTGGCTGAATCAAGTGGCGCAGCCTTTTTACCTTCTAATCGTACCATACAATAATAGTCTTGCCAAACATTATGCTCCCCTTAGTTATATTTTTTTGCGCTTGGCAAAATCCAGGAAGCGGAACTTGTCCACCTGATGCCGGCTCTCGGTGAATTGAAAGAGGGTGCCATCAGCCAAATAGACATGGCTTTTGACGCAAACGACGTTGATGTCTTTGGGTAACAGGTCCAAATGTTCCCGGTCGGCATTGTTTATAGGCTGGATGGTAATTTCTTTTTCGGCGTAGGCAATGTCAAGGTTTAACACCTCTTCTAAATAGGCATAAACCGAGTCCTCGGCGATGGATTTTGTCAGCTCCGGGGATACGTCCGAGAGGATGATGTCCTCATCTAGCACGGAAATTTTCCCTTCGACCTGCCTTGTCCGCAAAAGATGCCAGACTAATTGCCTTTCCTTAAACTGTGTCCTTGCGGCATCTTCAGGGGTGATTTTTTTATGGATGAGCTGGATGACTGCCGTTTTACTGGCAAACCCTTGGCTTGTTTGGAGTTCACGGTAGCTGGTCAGCCCTGAAATCGGGAAATTGAACTGGTTTCGCTTCGTGACCACAGAACCCCGACCCTGGGTTTTGGTAATGAGCCCGATTTCCGTAAGCATTTGGAGTGCTTTCCTGACTGTGTCGCGGGAGGCACCATACTGCTCCCTTAGGTTTTGCTCTGTCGGGAGGATATCCCCTGGACGGAATTCGCCTTGGGTGATTTTTTTTTCCAGGTCTTTATAGATGGCTTCGTATTTTTTCAATGGCCGTCTCCTTGTGAATATGGCTTGTCTGTTAATAAGCATACCTGTTTTGCGATAAAAATACCAATATTTTTTGAAAATAAATCATTTTCGCATATTTTTGATAAAGCGGTTGCAAAATTATCCGGCACATGGTATAAAGAGATTACCAGATTATTTGTACGTACAAATAATTAATCATAATTGGTATATTTCCCGCAAGCCCATTAAAGGCTGTGGATGGAGAGGATGATAAAAATGTCAAAATTCCAACAGGATGTCCAGTCCCTGATAAGCCTTATCGGAGGAAGGGGCAATGTAGCAGCGGTAAGCCACTGCGTCACCCGGATGCGTTTTGTGTTGAAAGACCCAAGCCTTGCCGATGTTTCAGGCATTGAAAAATTAAAAGCGGTCAAAGGGACGTTTACAAGTGCCGGCCAATTCCAGGTCATTATCGGAAACGACGTGCCGACGTTTTACAATGAATTTACTGCGGCAGCGGGGATAACAGCAGCTTCAAAAGAGGAAGCGAAAGATGCCGCCAAGGCCAATATGAACTGGCTTCAACGGCTCATGGCCAACTTGGCGGAAATTTTCTCCCCAATTATCCCAGCCCTTGTCATCGGCGGGTTGATCTTGGGATTCCGTAACATTTTAGAGGGGATTGAATTTGAATCCCTTGGCGGTACCATCACTTCCATGTCACCCTTTTGGAATGGGGTCAACCACTTCCTTTGGCTTCCAGGGGAGGCCATCTTCCACTTCCTGCCTGTAGGCATCACTTGGTCCATTACGAAAAAAATGGGCACGACCCAGATTCTTGGTATTATTTTAGGGGTCACCCTCGTGTCTTCCCAATTATTGAATGGCTGGGCAGTTGCAGGGACACCGGCGCATGAAATCCCTTACTGGGACTTCGGCTTTGCCCAAATCAACATGATTGGTTACCAGGCCCAGGTCATCCCAGCCATTTTAGCCGGTTTCGCCTTGGTTTACCTGGAGCGCTTTGCCAGGAAGATTTCCCCAGAGGCCATTTCCATGATCATAGTGCCATTCTTGGCATTGATACCAGCGATTTTCTTAGCCCATACGGTCCTTGGACCAATCGGATGGTGGATCGGTTCTGGTCTTGCTGACGGTGTATATGCTGGATTGACATCATCATTTAACTGGTTGTTCGCTGCGGTCTTTGGCTTTGCTTACGGGCCGGCTGTTATTACCGGCCTTCACCACATGACCAATGCCATCGACTCCCAGCTGGTTGCCCAGTTTGGCGGGACCATCCTTTGGCCGATGATTGCCCTTTCCAATATCGCACAGGGTTCGGCCGTCTTAGGGATGGTATTTGTAAACCGCCGCGATGAGGAAGAAAAACAGGTTTCCATCCCGGCGATGATTTCAGCTTACCTTGGGGTAACCGAACCGGCTATGTTTGGTATCAACTTAAAGTATGGCTTCCCTTTCCTTTGTGGGATGATTGGTGCGGCCATCGCTTCGGTGATTTCGGTTGGCGGGCATGTCATGGCCAACTCCATCGGGGTAGGGGGCTTGCCAGGGATTTTATCCATCCAAACCGCAAGCATGGCAACATTCGCTATGGCTATGTTAGTGGCTATCGCTGTGCCTTTTGTATTGACGGTACTGGTAGCCAAGAAGAAATTGTCCCCGGCCCAAGGTGCAGCACCAACAAGCGAAGCGTCCCAAAAACCGGTGACGGGGGGTGCGACTGCTATTGCCGCCATTTCCAGTGGAGAAGTGTTGCCTTTAGCACAAGCCCAGGATAAAGTTTTTGCAGAAGGGATGATGGGTGAAGGATTTGTCATGGAACCTGTTGATGATACTGTGGTGGCGCCATTTGACGGGGTAGTCGCCACCCTTTTCCCAACGAAGCATGCCATTGGCCTTGTGAGCCCTGAAGGGGTGGAAGTGCTTATCCATATCGGCATGGATACGGTGAAGCTCAACGGGCAGCACTTTACAGCTCACGTTCAAGCCGGGGACACTGTGAAAAAAGGGGACCGGCTGGTGACATTCGACAGCGCTGCTATTAAATCCGCAGGGTATTTGACCCAGACGCCGGTCATCGTGACCAACACCAACGATTGTAAAATCGAAATCCAGGTGCAGGGCGCAACCGTGCAGGCCGGGCAACCTGTGATGAAAGCAATGAAGTTATAAAGCACTGGGGGATGTCAAGGCTTCCCCTTTAAAAATGGAGGGATTTGATTTGGCAACCACATTCAAGGAAAAAACAGTTTATCAGATTTACCCCAAGTCCTTTTTGGACACGACGGGAAATGGCATCGGGGATTTGAATGGCATCCGAAAAAAACTTCCCTACCTGGCGGACTTAGGGGTGGAGATGCTTTGGCTCAACCCATTTTATCCCTCGCCGCAAAAGGATAATGGCTATGACATCTCGGATTATACCGCCATCGACCCCCTTTTTGGCACGATGGATGACTTCGAGGCGTTGGTCAAGGAAGCGAAGGCTTATGGCATCGGCCTCATGCTCGATATGGTGCTCAACCACGTCTCAACGAAGCATGAGTGGTTCCAAAAAGCGCTGGCAGGGGACAAGCACTATCAGGATTATTTCTTCATCCAAGACGAGATCACCGACTGGCAGTCCAAATTCGGGGGCAATGCCTGGAGCCAATTCGGCGACACAGGTAAGTATTACCTGCATTTATTCGACAAGACCCAGGCGGATTTATGCTGGAGAAATCCCGATGTCAGGAATGAGCTGTTCGGGGTGGTCAACTTTTGGATAGAAAAAGGCGTCGAGGGCTTCCGCTTCGATGTCATCAACCTCATTGGCAAGGATGAAATCCTAAAAAGCAACCCAGTCAATGAAGGAAAGCCCGAATACACGGACAAGCCACTGACCCACGACTACCTTCGGGAATTAAATGAAAAAACCTTCGGGCGCCACAGCCATTTGGTGACGGTGGGAGAGATGAGTTCCACGACCATCGAAAACTGCCTCCTTTACACCAAACCCGAACGAAAGGAACTGTCCATGACCTTCAATTTCCACCATCTGAAGGTGGATTATGAAAATGGCCAGAAATGGACGAAGAAACCTTTCGACTTTGAGGCGCTAAAAACCTTGTTCCATAACTGGGGGGAGCAAATGAGCGACGGGAATGGATGGAATGCCCTGTTTTGGAACAACCACGACCAGCCACGGGCCCTGAACCGCTTTGTGGACGCTAAAAACTACCGGGTGGAGGGCGCGAAAATGCTGGCGGCTGCCATCCACTTGAACCGGGGCACCCCTTATGTTTACATGGGCGAAGAAATCGGGATGCTGGACCCGGATTATGACGACATGTCCCAGTACGTCGATGTGGAGAGCCTCAATGCCTATGAGGCTATGCTAAAAGATGGGCTTTTTGGGAACGCTGCCTTTGAAATCATCCAGTCGAAATCAAGGGACAATTCCCGGATTCCCATGCAGTGGGACGAAACCGCCCATGCCGGGTTCACTACAGGCACCCCATGGCTGGCAGCGGGAAAAACGTATCCATCAATCAATGTGGAAGAAGAAATAAGGTCAGGGAGCATCCACGCATTTTACAAGCAACTGATCAAGCTTCGAAAAGAATTGCCGCTGGTTGCAAGGGGCACCTATGCCGCTTATCTTGCAGGGAATCCAAATGTTTATGGGTTTACCCGGGAGCATCAGGGCGAAAAGCTCTTGGTATTAAATAATTTCTATCCGGTAAGCGCCCCAATGGATATCCCCGAAGATTTTTCCAAGGGCGCTATCCTTGTATCAAACACGGGTAGGGACTCCCTTGGGGATACAGTGACATTAAAGCCGTATGAAACCTTAGCCATCCATCTAAAAAACGAATAGGCAGGGCTTCACCAAAGCCACTCAATAACGATTTTTTTTCCCTTTTTTACGCAAAAGTGACTAAAAATGTCAATAATCGCTTCCATATGTGGTAAAATAGAGGGATAGACAAACAGGGCAAAGGAGAAAGCAAGCGATGATCAATTTAGAATGGATAGCGGGGCTTGCGGCTAACCCAGCCGTTTTCTCGCGGGCACAAGCCTTTTTTAGGACAAACCCCGTCCGTTCATGCCTTGCAAGCATTGAAGAAACGGGATATTTGAAAATCCAGGGGGAAGTAGCGGAAGGGGCAAAGCTGTACCATCCGCTCATCATCATCGACCAAAAAAAAATGACCTCGGACCATCGTTGCGACTGTGGGGGGTTCCACAATAAATTCGGGGCGTGCAAACACGTTATCGTCACCTTGTTGAAGGCCCATGAAGAAGGCAGGAAAAACCGTTTGGTCATTGAAGAAGAAAATGCGCCTGCGGACAAAACCCTGTTGCAATTGGTGAAAACTTATGAAGAAAAACTAGGCCTTTACCCTAAAACGCCTGAGGAAGGGCTGGTCCGGGTTATATCCAAACCCGTGTCAGATGAGACGGCTTTGCGGCTTGAACTTTACATCGGCAAGGGCAGGCTATACCTCGTCCGCGACTTGTACGAATTTTCGGACAACATCATGGCCCGGCGCACGGTTTCATATGGCAAGGAACTGGAATTCAAGCACTCTCTGGAGGCCTTTGAGGAGGATGCCAGGCCACTGATCCAAATGATTGCCGATGCGGTGGCACTTGCCAGGTCTTATGCAACGGATGATTCCAAGGAACCTGGGCTTTTGTTGCCACCCCATTTGGTGGATGCTTACTTTGATATGTATGAAGCCGTGCCAGCCGAAGGCCTTAGCCTCCATTTGGAAAATCCAAGCCTGCAATTTCACCTTCAAAAAAGCGAAGGAGGCAGCATTTTATCGGCAAACAAGAAGAATTTCAAGTTATTTTTCGGGAAAAACATGTACTTTTGGGACGAAGAGGGGGGGGTTTTTCGCTGCGATGAGGTGTTTACACAAGCTTATAAACCCCTCCTTGAGGCGCTCCTTCCTGGGAACTTGGAAATTGCAGAGGGCCAGTTGGGGGATATCCTGAGCGTCCTTTTGCTGGTGGTTGAAAAACGGCTAGTAGCCGATGAAGAGTTTGGCGACCTGTCTGTCAGCGGGATGCAGGCTAAAATGTTTGTGGATGCCCATTCCAAGTCAGCATTGGCATTATCCCTCGAATTCGATTATGGCGAACCTGGCGGGAAGTTGATCATCCGCGACCTGCCTTCGGAAATAGCCGTAAAACAGGCGATTATGGAGCAGGGGTTTTTAGAAGAGGCAGGTAATCAATACTTGTTGTCCGGCGACGATGCCCTTTACCAATTTGCCCAGGATGGTGCCATGAAGCTTCAGGAACAAGGGGAAGTGTTCATTAGTGAAAAGGCCCAAAAAATGCGGATCAAGGATGCCGGCAATTTTTCCATCGGCGTTTCCATGCGCAATAACTGGATCCACCTGGATTTTGAAAAGCTTGGCTTTGACCCGGATGAATTTGAAGGCATCTTAGCTGGTTACCGGGAACAAAAACGTTATGTGCGCCTAAAAGACGGGACTTTTTTAAATCTTACCTCGGATGCTTTGCTAAAAATGACTTCCCTCTTGGTTGATTTGAAAGTGGAGGAAGGCGATCTGCTTGGACATGGGTTGAAGGTTCCGGGGTTTCGGGCCCTTTATCTGGAGCAGTTTGCTAAGAAAAACCCTTCCCTTGGCTTAAAGATCGATCAAAGCCTTCAGGGTGTGGTCCAGACTTTCCACGAATTGGATGACTCCCAGTTTATTCCCCCCAAAAGCCTGGGCAATATATTGCGCCCTTATCAGGAAACCGGTTATAAGTGGCTCCAGACCCTTCACCACTTTGGGTTCAGCGGCATCCTTGCCGATGACATGGGGCTTGGGAAGACCCTTCAGGTCATAACGATGCTGGTGGCCAATGAGCTCAATGAACCAGCCCTAATTGTGACACCAAGCTCCTTGATGTTTAACTGGAAAATGGAAATGGAGAAATTTGCCCCTAACCTTAGCGTGCTGATTGTTTCGGGTGACCCTGAAAAACGAAAAGGGCTCATTGAAGAGGGCCGCAGCTTTGACGTGGTCATTACTTCTTATGATTTGATCCGCCGCGACCGGGAGCATTATGCCAAAGAAACTTATGGCTACTGCATTATCGACGAGGCCCACTATATTAAAAACCACCAAACCATCAACGCTAAGGCAGTCAAGACCATTAACAGCGGCTTCCGCCTAGCGCTGACAGGGACGCCCATCGAAAATTCCCTGACGGACCTTTGGTCGATTTTTGACTTCATCTTGCCAGGATACCTGGGGAGCTATCAGCATTTTCGCCGGGTTTATGAGCTGCCCATCGTGAAAAACCAAGAGCAGCCTACGCTTGACCGGCTTTACCAGCTGGTTTCCCCTTTCATCATGCGCCGCCTGAAAAAAGACGTCTTAAAGGAATTGCCGCCTAAGATCGACACGGCACTTTATGCGCAAATGGAAGCTCAGCAGGAAAAACTCTATCAGGCGACCCTTTATCAAATGCAAAAGTCCCTTCACAATACCGCCCGGTCAGGGGAGCGGTTCAACCGGATGCAGGTGCTGACCCAGCTCATGAGGCTGCGGCAACTTTGCTGCCACCCGTCCCTTTACCTGCAAAATTACGAAGGGCCTTCTGCGAAACATGACATGTGCCTGGAGCTTATCCGTGACTGTTTCGAGAATAAACGAAAAATCCTGTTGTTCAGCCAATTCACCTCGATGCTTTCCATCCTTGCGAAGGACTTGGAAGCGATGGGCGTCGATTATTACCTGCTGACCGGCAAGACCAAGTCGGAAAAACGGGTCCAATTGACAGAGGCCTTTAATAATGACGACACGCCGATTTTCCTTATCTCGCTTAAAGCGGGTGGGACGGGGCTTAACCTGACGGGAGCCGATGTGGTCATCCATTACGATCCCTGGTGGAACCTATCAGCGGAAAACCAGGCAACAGACCGGGCCCACCGGATCGGACAGGAAAAAACAGTCCAGGTTTTCAAGCTACTGACCAAAAATACCATTGAAGAAAAAATACAGGAACTACAAGAACGCAAAAGGGAATTGACCGAATCCGTCATCCGCGAAGGGGAGAATTTCATCAATCAATTGGATGATGCTGAAATTCTGTCCCTATTTGAAGGCAATTAAAAAATGCGGCCCTGCTAATATAAGGAGATGACACACATGGCAAGAATCTTATCCGGGATCCAGCCGTCAGGGACACTGACGATTGGGAATTACATCGGCGCTTTAAAAAATTACGTCAAGCTTCAAGACGAACACGAATGCTTGTTTTTCATTGTGGACCTCCACGCCATCACCGTCCCACAGGACCGGCAAAAACTTAGGCAAAACATCCGCGAAATTACCGCCCTATACCTGGCTTGCGGGCTGGATCCGAAAAAAGTGTCCATTTTCCTGCAATCGGAAGTGCCAGCCCATTCGGAGCTTAACTGGGTCTTGACCTGCAACACGGGCATGGGCGAGCTTGAACGCATGACCCAGTTCAAAGATAAGTCGGCTAATGCCTCAGGCAAGGGCCATCATATCGGTGCCGGTCTTTTCACCTATCCGGTGCTTATGGCTTCAGATATTTTACTGTATGACGCAGAGATGGTCCCGGTAGGGGATGACCAAAAACAGCATCTTGAACTGAGCCGCGACCTTGCGGAGCGCTTCAATTCACGTTTTGGCGACACCTTTACCGTCCCCAAGCCTTACATCCCGCCGGTAGGCGCCCGGGTCATGTCCCTTCAAGACCCCACCAAAAAAATGTCCAAATCGGATGACAATAGCAAGAACTACATCCTTATGACCGACGAACCAGGGGTTATCCGCAAAAAAATCAAGTCAGCCGTCACCGACATGGATGGCAGCGTCACATACGACCGTGCCAATAAGCCGGGGATTTCCAACCTCCTTGAAATTTATTCAGCCCTGACCGGGGACCCCATCGATGCCCTCGAAGCAAAATACGAAGGGGCAGGTTATGGCGCTTTCAAAGCCGATGTCGCCGAAGTGGTCGTTGCAGAACTTGAGCCCATCCAAAAGAAAATGAAGGAGCTTTTGTCCTCCCCGCTATTGGATGAGGTGCTGGATGAAGGGGCAGCAGCCGCCAACCGCCTGGCCAACCGAAAAATCAAAAAAGTCCACCACAAAGTGGGCCTTGGGCGAAAAAGGTAGGGATGGTATGTTAAAAGGGCACGACGCGATCATCTTTGATTTGGATGGGACCCTTTGGGACCCGACAAAGACCTGCCGGGATTCTTGGAACGAGGTCATACTAAGGCAAAAGGCACCTACTCCCCTCATCAAAGACGAAGACCTCTATCGGGTTTTTGGGCTGAAATTTGACAAGATAGCCGCCATTTTATTTGCGTCCCTGCCAAAAGAGCACCAGGGACAGCTGCTAAAAGACTGCGTAGATTATGAAAATGACTTCATCATCCAGCACGGGGGGCAATTATATGTGCCACTTGAGAAGGTGCTTGGCAGGTTAGCGAAAGATTACCGCCTGTTCATCGTGAGCAACTGCCAAGCCGGTTACATTGAATCCTTTTTGCAGCATTATGGCCTAAACAGCTATTTCGAGGATTCTGAATGCCCTGGGAATACCGGCCTTGAAAAAGGGGAAAACATCCGACTCATTATCGAGCGGAACCTGTTGCAAAACCCTGTCTACGTTGGCGATACCGAAGGGGACCGGCTAGCTGCCCAAATGAACAAAATCCCCTTTATCTTTGCGGCCTATGGCTTTGGGGAAGTGAGCGGCTATGATTTTTCCATCGACTCACTTGAGAGGCTTGTTTAGAATATTTAAACTGCCAAATCATATAATAGACTGACGACGATTTACATTGGAGGGAATCAATTTATGGGCTACATCGATCAAATACTAGAGGCTGTCAAGGCAATAAATTCCGGGGAAGGGGAATTTTTACAGGCCGTAGGCGAGGTTTTGGAATCGCTGAGGCCGGTAATTGAAGGCAATGAAGCGCTATATAAAAAAGAAGCAATCCTAGAACAGCTTGTGGAACCGGACCGCTTGGTCTCGTTTAAGGTGCCATGGGTGGATGATTCTGGCAACGTCCAGGTCAACCGGGGCTACCGTGCCCAGTTCAATAATGCAATCGGGCCTTATAAGGGCGGCTTGCGCTTTCGGGAAAATGTGACCGCCAGCATCATAAAATTCCTCGGGTTTGAACAAATCTTTAAAAATGCACTGACCGGGCTTCCAATCGGCGGTGGCAAAGGGGGTTCGGATTTTGACCCTAAAGGCAAGTCTGACCGGGAAGTCATGGCTTTTTGCAAAAGTTTCATGATGGAACTTTACCGCCACATCGGGGCGGACATCGACGTGCCTGCAGGGGATATTGGGGTAGGTGCTAGGGAAATCGGTTATTTGTACGGGGCTTATAAGCGCCTGACCCATGAATCCGTGGGAATCCTTACGGGAAAAGGCCTGTCTTATGGCGGCTCGCTGACCCGCAAGGAAGCCACCGGCTATGGCTTATTGTATTTCACCCAGGTCATGCTTTTGGCCAATGGCCACCAGATGGCAGGCAAATCAGCGGTCATATCAGGTTCTGGAAACGTTGCCATCTACGCAGCTGAAAAAGCCATGTCCTTAGGGGCTGTGGTCATTGCCATGAGCGATTCGGGAGGCTACATCCATGACCCATCCGGGATTGACCTGGATGCGGTAAAAGAAATCAAGGAAGTCAGGCGCGGCCGCTTATATGAATACTTGGAAACCCATCCGAAAGCCGTTTATGCCACAGGAAAAAGCATCTGGCACGTCCCATGCGACATCGCCTTGCCATGTGCGACCCAAAATGAGCTGGACCTTGAAGACGCCAAAACCCTCGTCTTGAATGGGGTTCTGGCAGTAGCGGAAGGGGCCAATATGCCTACTACCATGGAGGCAGTCCATTTCCTTCAGTCACAAGGGGTTTTATATGCCCCAGGTAAGGCGTCCAATGCAGGCGGGGTGGCAGTTTCTGCCCTGGAAATGTCCCAAAACAGCCAGCGCCTTTCCTGGTCTTTTGAAGAAGTGGACCAGCGTTTAAGCGGCATCATGGCTGGCATCTTTAAAAAGGCAGAGGCCGCCGCCATTAAATATGGGCAACCAGGTGACTACCTGCTTGGTGCCAACATCGCAGCCTTTGAAAGGGTTGTCGAAGCCATGCTGGCCCAAGGGGTATAACCAAGCCAAACCCATTCAAAAACCGCCAGACACTGGCGGTTTTTTTAAGGGCATCAGCCGGAGGGGGCGAAGTATTTTCATATTTTGTTAAAATAGGGGGTTTGGGTTGCTTTTTTTGCTTAAAACCCTTACAATTAGGGAAAGTATGGAATTTAGGAGGCGTTGCATTGATGAAAGTTGCACTGATTGCACACGATAAAAAGAAGGATTCGCTCATTACCTTTGTTAAAATAAATGAAACCAGTTTCTCAGGTTTTGAACTATGTTCTACAGGGACAACAGGGCAGCGCATCATGGCGGAAACCAGCCTTAAGATCCACCGCTATCATTCGGGGCCGCTTGGGGGTGACCAGCAAATCGGGGCACTTTTGCCAAATGGGCATTTAGATGCGATTTTTTTCTTTAGGGACCCGCTGACCTCACAGCCCCATGAGCCCGATGTCAATGCCCTCCTTCGCTTATGCGATGTTTACGATGTCCCCGTGGCTACCAACCCAGGTACCGCCATGGCAGTGCTTAACTACCTCAATGAAAAAAGGAGCGAGGACTATGAATGAATTACAGCAAGGAATCAGGGAAGAAATGCAGGTCTTGCCCACGATTGATGTGAAGTCGGAAGTCACTGAAAGGGTCGGCTTTTTAGTCAGCTTCCTGGAAAAACACCCGTTCTTAAATGGGTTTGTCCTAGGGATTTCCGGTGGGCAGGATTCTACCCTTACAGGGAAGTTGGCCCAATTAGCCATTGATGAGGCCAATAAACGCAACCCTCATAAGGAATATGTTTTTATTGCCGTGCGCCTGCCTTATGGGAACCAGCAAGATGAACCCGACTGCCAGGATGCTTTGGCATTCATCAAGCCATCCAAGTCATTTGCAGTCAATATCAAGGCCAGCGTCGATGCAAGTTATCAGGCTGTGACAAAAGCTTTGGGAACCCCTTTAGGTGATTTCAACAAAGGCAATATCAAAGCCCGCCACCGCATGGAAACCCAGTACTCCATCGCTGCTGCCAATGGATGCGCGGTTATTGGGACTGACCATAGTGCGGAAGCCATCACTGGGTTTTACACAAAATTTGGTGACGGCGGTGCGGACCTGATCCCGATTTTTGGGTTGAATAAGCGCCAAGGCCGCAAGATTTTGAAGTATCTTGGCTGCCCGAGGCATCTTTTTGAGAAGGCGCCCACTGCTGACTTGGAAGAGGACCGGCCAGCACTTCCAGACGAAGCGGCACTCGGCGTCAGCTATGAAGCCATCGACGATTACTTAGAAGGAAAAGAGGTCTCATCGGCGGATGCCTTGGCAATCGAGGGGCATTACCTAAAAACCAACCATAAAAGGCATCTGCCCATTACGATTTATGATAGCTGGTGGAAATAAAGGCTTTCTTTTACATCCTTTTTTTGGTATAACCCGAGTTTTGCACCTGATTTTGTGAAAAAACACCCCTGAAATGCCTTATTACCAACGGGTTAAGCGCATTCTTTTTGGGATGTTTTTTGCTTTTTTCATTATACACATAATCTTTACTTGACTGGC
>Ga0268261_10000202_pt1 | contig 36970 bp, 37 predicted proteins | sample TergutNc150P1_FD_190353 | JGI IMG/M metagenome (GOLD analysis project Ga0268261, IMG submission 190353) | Nasutitermes corniger P1 segment gut microbial community from laboratory colony in Florida, USA - Nc150 P1 (SPAdes) (version 2) | ecosystem: Host-associated > Arthropoda: Insects >... | reverse complement strand
ATGGCAATGGCAATGGCAATGGCAATGGCAATGGCAATGGCAATGGCAATGGCAATGGCAATGGCAATGGCAATGGCAATGGCAATGGCAATGGCAATGGCAATGGCAATGGCAATGGCAAATAAGAAATATGTAACATTATGAAATTGTATCATATTTACGTATTAAAATATATAGATATTTACATAAAACATATAGACAAATTTGTCTATTTTGAAAATGAAAATTTTTAGATACGATTATTTTGTGCAACAAAAAGTATATAATGAATTGTAAAATTGACTATATGTCAATTTTCATTTCAAGAGATTTTTTAGGAGAATATACATGGAGAAAAAATATACAATTTTTACTGGTAAAATGTTAGGTAGTTATAATTTGATAGATATGATATTTGGGGCATCGTATATCATATTAATGACGTATCATAACCTCAGCAGTCTTAACATTAGTTTTGTAATGGCACTTAGCTCATTAAGCTTAGCATTATTTGATTATCCCAGTGGTAATTTTGCTGATATATATGGGAGAAAAAAATCTACCGCAATAGGTTTTTTAATATGGGGTATAGGATTAATTATGTTTTCATTGTCAAAAACTTTATTGTTTTTTTCAGTAGCTACTATAATATCATCGTTGGGCATAGCACTTATAAGCGGCTCTCCTGTATCTTGGTATATTGATAAATTAAAGAGTATTGGCAAAATGGAATATAAAAATAAAGCAATTCCAATATTAAACGGAGTATTGTCCCTTTTCTCAGCCATAGGTGCAACAATAGCAGCCTTATCGAATATGTTTAGCACCTTTAACCCATTATTTATTGCAGGTATTTTTTCCATAATAATTTCAGTAACAACTTATATATTTTTTGAAGATAATTATGGTGAGAGATTGTCTACTAATTTTGTTGGAGAAATTGTCCAATCAACAAAAAAGTTTTTTAAAGATAAAGCAATGAATAAAATTCTTATTTATTATATGATTCAAAGGTTGCCACTAACAGCTTTTATAGTAGTTTGGCAATTATATTTTTTGTTAGATTTAGATGGTAATCCAGAGTTTATAGGATTTGCACTTATAATGTTTATGATTGCAGGCTCTATCTCAGGATTTCTATCAGCTAAGTTGGTAACAAAATATTCAAACTACAATTTAACAATATTAGCTAAAATAATAAATATTGTTGCATTGTTTTCGATATTTTTAATAGGAAATAATATAATTAATTTTGCTGTTTTAGTTTTCATTTATGAATTTGGTCTGGGACTTGAAAATGCTAATAGAGGTGCATGGATGCAAGATTTAATCCCTAGTGAAAAAAGAAGTACCTACTATTCAGCAATGGGTGCAATAAATTCAGCTTTCATCTTTGTATGTATTTTGTTATTGGGTAAAGTAATGGTAACTTTAGGTAGAGAATTTATATGGATTATAGCAGGTTTAGCACAAATATTGTCTTTGTTATATTTAGTGATTTATATTGGGAAATATATAAAAAATAGAAAGGGGGTATGATTATATAATATAGACAAATTTGTCTATATTAATGATTTAATTATTATTGTATAATTTTTTTATAACAAATTATTAAAAGGAGAAAGTCAAAATGAATAGATTTTTTGAAAAGGAAGAAAAATATGTTCGATTTAATAAAATATATCTCTAAAAAAAATATTATATCTTATGTACTAGTTATAATATCTTCCAGAACACTTTTTATTTTATCTCCTTTATTTCTTTCTTTTTTTATAAATTCTGTAGTAGATAGAAATTTAGAATCTTCTATATTTTGGGCTGTAGTTATGTTTGCTAAATTTTTTTGGGAACAAATTAATAATTATTGCTATGGATATACAATAGAAAAATCGTTTGCTACTTCTTATTACAATATTTTCAATAAAATAAATAATAACCTAAAATCTTACGACATAAAAAATAAAAACATAACTGAAATAGAAATTCAGCAACAATTAGGTCAAAATTATGAAAATATAGAATATTTTATTTTTTACAATCCTATAGAATCTATAGCTTTTACACTTCAAACAATCGTTACATTAATAGTGGTATTTTCTATCTCTCCATTTGTAGCACTAACCATGTTTTTAATAGTACCTATATCAATAATAACATCAAACTTTTTTGGAAAAAAATTATCGAAAGCATCTTTGAGCAATTTGGAAGACATGGAACAAATGAAAGATTTTATAAACGATAGTTACAAACTTTCCAAAGAAGATAGATTTCTAAAACATAAGCAAATGATAGGAATGGAGAGTTTATTAAAACGATTTATGAAAAATGCTATTAAAAAAATAAAAATCGAACAGTTTTACAATAATATCTTAATATATTCTATGATGAATTTTGCAATTTTAGTTATAAGTTTAATATCGGGTTATTTAGTATTTACAGAAGTTATATACATAGGTTCATTTTTTGCCTTTACTTTATATACTTCTCATTTGTGGAGACCTATAGAGTTTTTAATGCAATATAGAAAAGATTATTTTTCTATAAAACCAGCCTTAGATTCATTTAAAGAATTTTTGAATTTGGAACAAGCAAATTTTGAAAAAGAAAAAATAGAAAATTTAAGTTTAGATAATTTTATATCACTTGGAGAAAATAATTCAAAACTACATAAACCTTTAAATATAGAATTTGAAAAGAATAAATTTAATATAATAGCTGGTGAAAATGGTACAGGAAAAACAACCATTGTAGAGGCTATTTTAAATTTTAATAGTAGGTTTGAGGGTAGTATAAATATAAACAATAAAAATAAATTTTTTGATGACATGGTGTATATTTCTGCAAAACCGTATATAAGTAAATTTGGAAATTTGAAAAATATTTTTAATGGTTCTTATGGTCAACAAAAAATAGCACAAATAGAATTTGCTATAAAAACTGAAAAAAGTGTATATATCTTTGATGAACCAACAAATTATTTGGATAAAAACAATAAAGAAATTGTTATTAAAATTTTAGAAAATCTTGTGAAAAAAGATAAAATACTAATAATAGTTAGTCATGATGAAGAATTGATAAATCATGAATTTTCAAATGTTTATAGATTGGAAAAAATAATGAAACCTCTGGAGATATAAAAGTTTTAGGGAAAAATCCTTTTAAAAATAGACTTGAAAATAATAAGAAAATTGGTGTAGTGTTTGGACAAAGAACACAATTAAACTGGGATTTATCTACTATAGACACCTTAAATTTATTAAAAATAATGTACAAAATTGATGATACTACATTTAATAATAATATAGAAATTTTCACTAATATGTTCAATATGAAAGATTTTATAAATAGACCAGTCCGAACATTAAGTTTGGGTCAGAGGATGCAATGTGAATTATTAGCTTCAATTCTTCATAACCCAGACATATTATTTTTAGATGAGCCAACTATAGGATTAGATGTTTTTAGTAAAGATAATATTATAAATTTTTTGAAATATATCAAAGAAAATTTTAGAACAACCTTAATATTAACAACTCATGATTTAGAAGATATATCAAAAATTTGTAATAGAGTTATTGTACTAAATGAAGGTAAGATACTACTTGAGGATGATATATCAAAATTAATTTCACTTAGTAATGAAATGAAAAAGATAATTTTTACAACAGAAAACGAAATAGTAGAAGATTTAAATAATTTAAGTAAATATAAAAGTGAATATAATTCTCGAAAAATAACTATAGATGATGTAAAAAAAGAAGAAATTCACGAAATAATAGCAGATATTACAAATAAATATTCTGTTAAAGACATTAAAATTGAAGAAAAAAATTTCACTTTAATAGTAAAAGAATACCTTTCATCTAAAAAGGAGGGTATGGAATGATAAATTTATTAAAATTTATATTGTTTAATTCCAAACTTATTTTTAAATCTTTATTGGTGTATCGAAGTGCTACAATTTTGAAATTAGTAACATCTATATTTTTGATTTTTATTTATATTTTTTTATGGAGAGGAATTTATGGAGAGAGAACAGTTTTAAATGGTAGAACTTTAGAAGATATTATTTTGTTTATTATTATATTAAGAATAATTCGTCAAATTTATCCTTTACATATTGCTGGGACGTATGGGAATTTTATAAAAAATGGTACAATTAGTACATATCTTTTAAAGCCTATTTCGATAGAAATACGCTTATTTTCTCAGTCCTTGGGTCTTGCAATGCACAATATGATTTTTATTGGTTTACCATCTCTTATTACACTCTTATTTTTGAATTATTTACCTAATATTTCTGTTTATATTTTTCTCGTATCCTTAATTTGGTTTTCTAGTGCATTTATTTTTTTGTTTTTATTTGAATTAAATATAGGTGTTATAGGATATTATACAACTAGTCTTTGGGGTATTAATAGTTTTAAAATAGCTATCATTTCTTTTTTAGCAGGTGAATTAATTCCTTTAAGTTTTTATCCAACATCTGTGTTAAATTTAATATATTATTTGCCTTTTAGAGCAGTTTATTATATTCCAATTTCGTTGTTAGTAGGTAATGATATAAGTGATATAAATATTTCGTTTATATTACTGTGGATTTTCAATATATTTCTTTTTGCTATTTATTATTACAACTCAAAAAGAATGATAAAAAAAATAATGATACAGGGAGGATAAATGAAACAGAAAATTTTACTTTTCAAATATTTTTTTAAAATGAATTTCAAGGCTTTAGAAATTTATGATAAAGATTTTATTATTGGTGTAATAACTATGGTTATCAAATACGTTGTAAGTATAACTGCTTTAATATTTATTTTTGATTTTATACAAGATATAAATGGATGGGATTTGGATGGGTTATTACTTATATATGGTTTAAACTTAATTGGGTTTTCACTTTGGTCAAGCCTTTTTATAAATACTATATCATTACCTTATTATATTAGAGATGGAGAATTTGATAGGTTTTTACTTCGTCCAATTCATCCATTATTTCAAATAATGATGGATGGTTTTGATGAAGATTCTTGGGGTGAGTTGATTGTTGGTATTATTATTTTAATAATTGCGTGGACTAGACTAGATATTACATGGTCCTATTTAATTTTTGTACCCTTTATTGCAGTAGCTGGTTGTTTAATTTATGCAGGTATTTCAATCCTTCTCTCTACAGTTTCTTTTTTTACTATAACTCAATCAGATGTAGCAAATCTTACATTTGAAATTAAAGAACTGGCAAGGTATCCTTTTACTATTTATCCTAAAACTATTAGTATTTTTTTTACATTTATTGTTCCTATTGCGTTGGTATCTTTTACTCCAGCATCTATTATTTTAGGTATGTACTCGCCTTTGGTTTTTCTTTTGTTTCCCATAATAGGATATTTATTTTATAGATTTTCTAAATTTGTTTGGGGTTTTGGAGTTAGATATTATGGAAGTACGGGAACCTAAAATTTTAACAAACATATTTTAAAAAAGTTTTTGATTGTATCCTATAAATAATTAAATTTTTCTTGATTTTATAAATGATATGTAATATTATGTACTTGTTGTCCCCAAAAATAAAAAGGAGAGAAAAGATGATACATAATTTAAAAATCAAAATCTATACAGATAGTGCAGATATAGACGAAATGTTAAAATCAGAAAAAAATGGGTATGTAGATGGTTTTACAACAAATCCAAGCCTATTAAAATCGGCTGGAGTTACTGACTATAGTAAATTTGCAAAAGATGCTTTGTCGAAACTAAAATATCCAATTAGTTTTGAAGTTTTTTCAGATGATATAGAAACTATGGAAAAAGAAGCAGAAATAATAAATAATTTTGGTGAAAATGTTTATATAAAAATACCAATATTGACAACAAAAGGAGAAAGCACAGTTTCTCTTATAAAAAAACTTAGTGATAAAGGGTTAAAACTAAATATAACAGCTATTTGTACAATAGAGCAAGTAAAAGAAGCTGTAGAAGCTATCAATCCAAAATCCGATGCTCTTATAAGTGTATTTGCAGGACGTATTGCAGATTCAGGTATAAATCCTATACCAATTATGAAAAAAGCAAAAGAAATATGCGATACAAATTCAGCAACAAAACTACTTTGGGCAAGTACAAGAGAAGTATATAATATAATACAAGCTGATGAAATAGGCTGTGATATAATAACAGTTCCACCATCTATAGTTTCCAAACTGTCTGGTCTTGGAAAAGAAGCGTTTGAAATAAGTCTAGATACAGTTAAAACTTTTGCTAAAGATATAAAAGATAGTGGGTTAACTATAAACAATTAGCTTTATTAAATCATATCTGAGTAAAAACAAATCAAAATGGTTCACTTTGATTTGTTTTTATGTTTTTTCGAATGATTTTCTCGAAAAAAACTATTCAAAAAAAATCAATCCTTTCTTTTTTTATTAATTTTGTTAAGTCTATACCTTTCTATAAACCTTATTGCAAATATTTTTATAATAGCCATTGTAGGTACTATTAAAACCATCCCCCAAATACCAAACAAACTACCAGCAATACTAAGAGATAATATAACAACAGGTGCACTTAGCTTTACATTTTGACCAACTACCCTAGGAACAATAAATATGCTATCTATTTGTTGAATAACTATGATAGCAATAGCAGCGTACAAAGCGGTTGTAGGAGTACCTAAAATAAGTTCTGATATAACACTTAAAATAAATGCCATTATACCTCCAAAATAAGGTATCATATTAAATATTGCTGTAAGTATTGCAATAGGAATTGCAAGCTCTGCGTTTATAAAAGGCAAAGAAAGTGCTATACCAATTAGAGAACCCAATATTATTCCATCTAGTACAAGACCACGTATATAGCCAGAAAAAACAAAATGTAAATCGTCTAAAAAAACAGACAATATTCTATTAATTTTTTTTGGTACAAGTATATTTGATAAACTTTTTATTTGATACAAAATTCTTTCTTTATGAACCATAAAATAAAAAGCAACCACTATAGAAATAAGAAAATCTAAGATACCAGCCCCAGTTGCAATAACACCTGCAAAAATTGTAGGAATAGCATCTGTTATCCAACTAACCGCAAATCCTAAAAAGGAACTTATATAATCTATAATAGGGTCTAAAAATCCCAATTCAGATTCTTCTATAAAAATAACTAGATTTTCTGTAAATATAGTTAGAGTATTTACCGTGTTAGTTGTTATAGTTGCAATATCTCCAATAGAAAAACTGGTTGCAACAAGCCTTACAATTAAAAATACTCCTAAAAATATGCTTAAATAAGTAAGTAACGTTCCTACAAATCTTTTTTCAAATTGTGATTTTTTTATTTGTTTTTTATTTTTAAAATAATTTATATTAACTTTAAGCCAGGGCATAATGATATTATTCTTTAATTTATTATATTGTTTTTGAAAAAAAACAACAATTGGGTCGAATAAGTATGCAATTAAAAATGATATTATTAAAGGAGAAAACAAACTAAGAATATTTCTTATTCCTATAAAAATTGATGCCAAAACAGCTCGGAGTTCTACAACAATAAAAGCAGCCCCATCTACAATACTAATTAAAATATAACTGGCTACAAGAGCAAATATAACATGCAAAGCTATTTTTAAATAGTTTCTATCCCATGGTAATTTCAAGTTACACCTCCTATAAATTTATACAAAATTCAAAACGATTATATCACAATACCTAAAAAAAATATATATTTAAAAATATTGTAAAGTATGCTTTTTTACTGTAAAATATATATAAAAAATAATTGAGGGAGTATATGAAAACCAAAATTATAAAAATAAATTCAGTATCACCAGAAAAAGAAAAAATATATAATTGTGTAGAAACTTTAAAATCTGGTGGTACAGTTGTTTTTCCAACAGAAACTGTATACGGTATTGGTGCATATGCTTTTAACCCTAATTCTATAAAAAAAATTTTTTTGGCAAAGGGAAGACCAAGTGATAATCCTTTAATAGTTCATTGCAATTTTGATAATATAAATTATGTTTGTAGTAATATTACAGATAAAGAAAAATTATATATGGATAAATTTTGGCCAGGACCACTTACTATAATATTACCTAAAAATGAAAATTTACCTAATATAGCTTTAGCGAATTTGCCTACAGTTGCTGTACGTATACCAAATAATAAAATTGCTTTAGAAATAGTAAATCTTGCAGGTCCCATTGCAGCACCAAGTGCAAATTTATCTGGAAAGCCAAGTCCAACATCTACTCAACACGTAATAGATGATTTGTTTGGAAAAGTAGATATTATAATAGATTCTGAAAGCTCTACTATAGGTCTTGAATCTACGGTAATAGACGTAAATAAAAAAATAATATTAAGACCAGGGCATATAACAAAAGAAGATTTGTCTATTTTCGGAGATAATTTTTATTTTGATTTTTCTAGTAAAGAAAATAAAGCTCCATCTTCTCCTGGTCAAAAATATAAACATTATGCACCAAATGCAAAAACAATTATAATTACAGGTTTTAAAGATAATGTAATACAAAAAATAAAAGAGTTTATCTATACACATATTAGAGAGAATATTGGTATTTTATGTACAGATGAAACAATAAATGAATACGAAAATATATTTAAAATTTCTCTTGGTAGTATAACCAAACCAAAAGACTTATGTAGAAATTTGTACAATGCACTACGAGTTTTCGACAAAATGGGAATAAAAGAAATTTATATAGAAAATTTTTATCCAAAAACAGGGATTTTTTTATCTCTTTTGGACAGGCTTGTAAAAGCCTCATCTTACAATATTTTAAATGTATAAATATAAATTTAAAGGTGGTGATAGTATGATACTTTTTGTATGTACAGGTAATACTTGTAGAAGTCCTATGGCAAGGGCGTTACTTCAAAGTAAAATTTCAAAACTTGGTGTAGATGTAGAAATAGAAAGTTGTGGTATTTATGTAAACGAGCAACATCCAACTTTTGGTGCAATAAATGCAATGAAAGAGTACGGATTAAATATAAATAATCACAAACCGAAACAAATATCAGAAAATATTGTTCAAAAAGCAAGTATTATACTAACTATGACAAATTTCCATAAAAAAACATTACTTGATTTATTGCCATTCGCTACTTCAAAGGTATATACTATATATGAATATGTAGAAAATAAAAATAAAGACGTAATAGATCCATACGGTGGAGAAGATGCAGTTTATTTACAAACAGCAAAAGAGCTTGAATATTTGATTAATAAAATACAGATTTCTCAAAAAAAATATCCACAAAAATAAGGAAAATTAAAAATGGAAAATTTGAAAATAATAAAACATCCTTTAATTAGTCATAAAATAACTATGATAAGGAATAGAGAAACAGGTAATAAAGAATTTAGAGAACTTGTAGAAGAACTCGCAACAATTATCTGTTATGAAGCCACAAGGGATTCGGAAGTTTCGGGTATAAATATATCTACACCAGTTGCAGAAACTGTAGGCGACTTCATTACTAGTAAATATGCAGTTGTTCCAATACTTAGAGCTGGTCAGGGAATGTTAAATGGAATTTTAAATTTTTTACCAACAGCAAAAGTGGGTCATATAGGTTTATATAGAGACCCAAAAACTCTTGAAGCTGTAGAATATTATACAAAGTTACCCAAGGATATAAAGGAGCGAGAAGTTTTTATAACAGACCCTATGGTTGCAACGGGTGGTTCTGCAACCCTTGCAATATCTGCTTTAAAATCGCATGGTGTTTCAAAAATAAAATTACTTTGTTTACTTTCTTGTCCAGAGGGTGTTAAAAATATATTAGACAATCATCCAGATACTATTATTTACACAACTGCACATGATATTGGTCTAAACGACAAAAGCTATATTGTTCCGGGTTTGGGAGACGCTGGAGACAGATTATATGGTACACAATAGGAGGCACAAGTGACATCTTATCATTGGCTAATATATTTGGTAGCTTTTTTAGCTGCATTTTCAGTTTCAATAATCACAACTCCTCTTGCAAAAAAAATATCTATAAAATTAAATGCTATAGATTATCCTAAAAAAAGAGGGTTGCACAAAGAACCAATGCCAAGAATGGGCGGTCTTGCTATTATTTTTGGATTTATGGCTGCTATGCTTGTACTTATTCCTTTTATAGAAGAATTTAGAACTTTACAATTTTTAGGGTTTATTGTTGGTGCAATTATTATAGTTATACTAGGTATGATAGACGATATAAAAAACTTAAATTCGCTTGTAAAATTTTCTGTACAAATAATTGCAGCTGTAATAGTTGTAATTACTGGAACAACAATAGAAATGATAATGTGGCCAACATATATAAATCCAGAAGTTTTAGAACCATTTAGTGTCCCATTTACAATACTTTGGATACTTGGTGTAACAAATGCTGTAAACCTTATAGATGGCGTAGATGGACTTGCTGCAGGAGTAAGTAGTATTTGTGGATTTTTTCTTATGATACTTTGTATACTTACAGGCTCTCCTATGGCTGTTGTATTTACAGCCTCTCTTACAGGTAGTAGTATGGGTTTTTTACCAAGAAATTTTAATCCTGCTGAAATATATATGGGAGATACAGGAGCTACATTTTTGGGATATACACTTGCTGTAAGTTCTGTGATGGGATTATTTAAAACTTATACTTTACTTGCTGTAATCATTGCCATATTATCTATATCTTTTCCTATTTTGGACACTGCATTTGCCATGATTAGAAGATTAAAAAATAAAGTTCCTTTAATGAGTGCCGACCGTGGGCATTTACACCATAGGCTTATAGATATGGGTTATAGTCAAAAACAGGCAGTTACAATATTATATATACTAAGTGCTATTACTGGACTTATAGCAATTTTAATAACTATTGGAGATAGTACATCAGCTACTTTGGGTGGTATTTTTCTATTTACATCAGCTATTGTAGTATATGTATACAAAAAAAGGCTTAATAAAGAAAAAGACGTAAAAAATGAAAATATTAAATAAATATAGGGTAGAGGGCTTGAATTTACTCTCTACCTAAAAGAAAGGTTATAATTGTGGCTATCTCTGGTTTTGGTTTTATTATATTTATAGTATTAATTAATTTTACTTGGATATCTGAACTTGGTCTAAATTTTGTATTTAAACGGATGCAAAATAATCGTTTCAAGTTTCTACATATGAGTAGGAAAAAATTACATTCTATTATTATATTATATGCTATAACAATTTTAACATTTATACTATCTATAATTGGAATAAGCCTTGGGCGTATAGACCCAAATATTGGATGGCTTATATTGTCGACGATATTTTATACTTGGCCTGCTTTTTTAGTTATTACTATTAGATTACTTTTATATAAATGGATAAAAATATATTTTTATCCTGTTTTTTCTGTAATTACAATGATTTTATTAATTGTTGTATACTTCTATATATTTCTTGCAGGATTGATTGGTTCTTCATCTTTTCTATAAAAGGAGTAAATTATGATAATAAAAAGTATCGAAATAAAAAAAGTTAATATACCATTGATAAAACCATTTAAAACGGCTAAAAGAATAGCGACACATACAAAATCAATAATAGTAATAATAAAGACAGATACAGAACATATAGGATATGGTGAGGCTGCTTCTACTCCTGTTATAACTGGTGAAACATTAGACTCATGCTTTTATGCTATAAAAAATTATATAATGCCTGCTATATTAAACTTAAATATAGCAAATATTGAAGAAATAATAGGAAATATACAAAACTCTATACTGCACAATACATCTGCAAAAGCAGCTGTAGATATGGCAATCTACGATTTATACGCAAAATTTTATAATGTTCCATTATATCAAATTTTAGGTGGTTCTAAAAAAGTTTTAAAAACAGACATAACAATAAGTATAGATAGTATAGAAAACATGATAGATGAGAGCTTAAAATATGCGAATCTTGGTTATGATACATTGAAAATAAAAGTAGGTACAGATTGTGTAGATGATTTTGAAAAAATAAAAAAAATAAGTGAAGCTATAGGAAAACATATATCTTTACGTATAGATGCAAATCAAGGCTGGACTGCAAAAGATGCTGTAAGGATAATTAAAAAAATAGAAGATTTGGAATTAAATATAAATTTTATAGAGCAACCTGTTCATTATAAAGATTATAAAGGTATGGCATATGTAACAAAAAATACATATTTACCAATATGTGCAGATGAATCTGTTTTTTCTGCTAGAGACACAATTGATATTTTAGAAATGCGTGCTGCAGATATTATAAATATAAAACTTATGAAATCTGCTGGGATATATAACGCATTACAAATTTGTAAAACTGCAAAAATTTATGGTATAGAATGTATGGTCGGTTGTATGTTAGAAACAAACGTAGGAGCAACATTTGCAGCGAATTTTGCAGCTTCACAGTCAAATGTTAAATTTATAGATATAGATACACCAATGTTTTACAAAAAACAATGTGCTATTGGTGGTATTTCTACAGACAAAAATGAAATAATGTTACAAAACGAAATAGGGAGTGGTATAATCGATATAAATCAAAATTTTATTTTCTAAATTTTATCGATATTTTACAAAAAATTTATATTATTCACGTATAATTTCGAAAAGGAGGGTATATGGCACTTTTAGTTGTTAGCTTCGATGCACTTGGAGATAAAGTATTTGAAGAAATGGCTATGAATGAAAAGAAATATCCCAATATTGCTAAATTTAAGAAAAATATTTTCTATAGAAACAGTGTAAAAACTATTTTTGTTTCTAACACATACCCAATACACACAACAGTAAGCACAGGTAAATTGCCAAAAGACCATGGAATTACTTCTAATTTTTTGAAAAATTCAAGAAATGTAAAAGAAAAAGAGTGGGCTCAATATTCAAAACTAATAAAAACAAAAACTATTTGGAAAGCGGCAAGAGAAAAAGGATTAAAAACAGCATCCTTTTTATGGCCTGTTACTTGTGGTGCAAAAATAGACTATCATATACCAGAAGTACATCTTTTGAAAGGTCAAAATAGACTTGTAGAAAATTTGAAATATGGTAGTAAATTTTTTCAAATAAATTCTTTGCTAAAATATAAAAAATATCTGAAAAATAGTGAAGGTATAGAAGGTCAACCTTCTTTAGATAATTTTACAGTTGCTTCTGCTAGTAATCTTTTCAAAAAAAAGAAAATAGATTTAGTTTTAGTACATCTTATTGCATATGACCATTTTTGCCATAAAGTGGGTCCGGATGGAGATTTGGAAATAGCTAAAAAATCTTTAGATAGAAATTTAGGGAAATTGATAAAATTTTGGCATGGTGATATTCTTGTTTTTTCTGACCATAGCCAATTGCAAGTACATGAAAATATAGATTTAGACTTACTTTACCCGAATAACTTTTTGCAAATGGGTGGTTGTGCTTTTGGTAAAAAAATAAGCTTAGATATGCCAGAACAATATTGGTTTGGTAGATATCTTACGAAGAAAGAAATAGAAGATAGTGGTTATTATGGTGAATTTACTTTTGGAATAGCTGCAAAACACGGATTTAATTTTTCGGATAAACAAATGAAAGGTGACCATGGGTACCCAATAGATTATGATAATTATAATGTTTTTTATGGAATAAATAAAAAACTAGATTATTCACACAAGCTAAAAAAAGATATAAGAGATGTTACAGCTATTATATCGAAAGAATTAAATTTAAAAATGGATATTTTGAAAGACTATCAAATTTAATCAACAAAATTTATAGAGGTGTATATGAAATTTTCTAAAGAAGAGCGTAGTTGGATAATGTACGACTGGGCTGATTCTGTGTTTTCTACTATAATGCTTGCCTCTGTTTTTCCAGCATTTTTTGTAGAAATGGCTGGTGGAACAGGGGGTAGTATGTGGTGGGCATTTGGCAACTCTACTGCAAGATTTATTGTAGGTGTCTTTGCTCCTTTTGTGGGTTCTTTAATAGAATTTAAAAGTTATAAAAAAAGACTTTTAGTAATGTTTATTATGCTAGGTGTCCTTTTTACATTTGCTACTTCATTCATATATACATGGCAACTTTTGCTAGTCGGATATGTATTTTCTAGAATTTTTCATGCTGCTGCATTTCAAGTTTATGATAGTTTTTTGCCAGATGTTACAACAAAAGAAAGAATGGATAGAGTGTCTGCAACAGCATATGCTTTTGGGTATATAGGTGGTAGTACAATACCTTTTGCTATAAGTATAGTCCTTATTACTTTTGGAGGAGATTTTGGAATAGGTACAGATTTAGCAGTACGAATATCTATAGTAATAACAGCTGTTTGGTGGGGTCTTTTTTCGATACCTGTTATAAAAAATGTAACTCACAAGCATGAAAAAGAAATTGTAAAAGGCAAAGTTTTTAAATCTACTGTTTCAAAAGCTTTTGAAACAGCGAAAAAAATCTGGAGAAACAAAGGATTACGCATATTTATTTTGGGCTATTTTTTGTACATAGATGGAGTCGGATCTGTTATACAAATGGCAACAGCTTATGGAGCAGAAATAGGACTAAGTACACAAAATATGATATTTGCTCTTTTTGTTACACAAATTGTTGCATTTCCTTTTAGTATACTTTTTGGTAAATTTGCGAAAAGTATAGGCTCTATAAATTTAATTATAACGTCCATAATAATATATTTTTTCATATGTATAGTAGGTTTTACAATGGGCTTTGGGCTTGAAGAAGAGTTTTTTGGAATAGATACTGCAACTATACTATTTTTTGTTTTAGCTATATTGGTAGGTACTGTGCAAGGTGGTATACAATCTATAAGTCGTTCTACATTTGGAAAACTTATTCCTAAAGAAGAAAGTGGCTCTTACTTTGGATTTTTTGAAATATTCAGTAGATTTGCAGCAATATTAGGACCTGGTATTTATGGTTTAATATTTAGTTTAACAGGTAGACCTAGTTTTTCTATATTGTCTATCATAACATTATTTTTTGCAGGACTTGTAGTAATGGTATATGGTAGAAAACATATAATTTCACAGATTGTGTAAATTTAGAAATTGTATAAAACCCTAACTAAGAATTTATTATTCTTAGTTAGGGTTTTTCTAAATTTCCATTATAATAGGTAGAATCATTGGGCTTCTCTTTGTTCTTTGCCATAAATATTCTTTTAGAACATCTCTTATTGTACTTTTTATAATTCCCCAATCGGAAACTTGATTTTCCATACAGGATTCTAGTGAAATACTTACTTTTTCTCTTGCTTCATCTATTAAATTTTCGGACTCTCTTACGTATACAAAACCACGAGATATAATATCAGGACCTGCAACAACATGACCAGAACCACGCTCCATTATAAGAACTACTATAACCAAACCATCTTGAGAAAGATGTTTTCTATCACGTAGTACAATATTTCCAACATCTCCAATACCAAGTCCATCTATTAAAATTTGCCCAGCTGGAACGGTACCAGCTCTTACAGCTGTTCCATTTGATATTTCTAGTACGTCTCCAATATTCATTACAAATATATCTTCTTTTTTCATACCCATTTCTATTGCAAGCTCTCTGTGTGCTATTAGATGGCGAAATTCACCATGTATAGGCATTAAAAATTTGGGTCTAACAAGAGAATGTAATATTTTTATTTCTTCTTGTTTTGCATGACCAGAAACATGGACATCCATAAGTCCTTCATATATTACATCTGCTCCACGTTTCATTAACTCGTTTATAACTCTACCTATTGTTTTTTCATTACCCGGTATAGGAGAAGAAGATATTATTATTTTATCGTTTGGTTTTATTTCTACTTGCCTGTGGTCTGCTTGTGCCATACGAGAAAGTGCTGCCATTGGCTCACCTTGACTACCAGTAGTTATTATAACTAGCTTATCATCTGTATAATTTCTTATTGCTGAGGGTTCTATTATTATATCTTTTGGGATATTTAAATATCCTAGGTCATTTGCTGTTCTTACTGCATTTTCCATGCTTCTACCAATAATAACAACTTTTCTTGAATGTTTTTGAGCACAGTTTATAATCTGTTGTATACGATGTATGTTAGAAGAAAAAGTTGCAACCATAATACGTTGTGATTCACTTTCTTCAAATATTCGCTCAAAAACAGAACTAAGAGAACGCTCGCTCATAGTAAAACCAGGCTGTTCTATATTTGTACTTTCACATAAAAATAAATCTACACCTTCTATCCCTAACTGTGCAAATCTGTTTAAATCCATAGTTCCACCTTCTATAGGTGTATGGTCTATTTTAAAATCTCCAGAGTGTACAACAGTACCTGCTGGAGTTTTTATTGACATTGCCACACAATCGGCAATAGAATGTGTAACTCTTATATATTCAACACTAAAATTTCCAGATATAGTTGTTTCTCCTGCTTCTACACAGATTAAGTTAACTTTACCTATTAAATGATGTTCTCTTAATTTGTTTTCTAATAAACCAAGTGTAAGTCTTGTTCCGTATACAGGAACATTAAATTCTTTTAAAAGATAAGGAATTGAACCGATGTGGTCTTCATGACCATGAGTTACAAACAATGCTTTAAATTTTTCACGATTTTTTTCTAAATAAGTAAAATCAGGAATAACTAAATCTATACCAAGCATTTGGTCACTAGGAAAAGCAACACCACAATCTATTACTATTATTTCATTGTCATATTCAAAACCTGTCATATTTTTTCCTATTTCTTGGAGTCCACCCAGAGAAAAAACTTTTAATTTATGCTTACTTTGAATAATCCCTACCCCATCTTTTTCTTGTACGTTCTTATCTTGTGAATTTCTAGATTGCAAATTTCTCTCCTTATAAAATAAAATCAAACTCGTCGTTATCCATAAAAATTTCCATAACTTTTTCAAACTCCTCGTCTTCTTCAACAAAAGAATAAGTTATGTAATTTTCCTCAGATTTTATTTGTTTTAATATTGTAGCTTCACCATTTTCAATATTATTTTCTGTTACAATCATATACATATTGTCTTTGTATATAGCTGTATCTATAACTTCAAAAATAACTTCTTTGTTGTCTTCTGTAATTGCTGTTATTTGGTTTTCATTACTATTCATTAGAATCCCTTTTTAAAAAATCGATATAATTTTGAAGTATAAAACAAGCTGATATTTGGTCTATAACAGGCTTTTGATTTTTTTTAGATATATTTGTTTCATTTAAAAAATTTTGTGCCATAACAGTTGTAAGTCTTTCATCCCAAAGAACAACTGGTATTCTTTTGAAATTTCTTATTAAACGTTCTTTAAATTCCATAGTTATTTCTGCACGCACACCAATAGAGTTATCCATATTTTTTGGAAAACCTAAAATAATCGTACCTATCTCATATTCTTTTAAAATTTCACCGATTTTTTTAATATACGGTTTTATTGTTAGCTCATTCTTCCTTATTATGGTACTATATGGCATTGCTATATTTACAAAAGGGTCAGATATAGCAATGCCAATATTTTTATCTCCATAATCTATTCCTATTAAACGTTTCATTAATTTTGTTCTATTTGTTGCCTTATATAACTTTGAACAATAACTTCCAAAATTTCGTCTCTTTCTATTTTTGATATAAGAGAACGGGCGTTGTTATGGCTTGTTATATATGTTGGGTCTCCAGAAAGAATATAACCAACTATTTGATTTATAGGATTATAACCCTTTTCAATAAGTGCATGATAAACTTCTACTAGTATATCATCGTTTTTATTTTGCTCATTTTCCAGTGAGTTCATTTTTTGCGTTTGATTAATATCCATATTTCCTCCTAAATAACGATTATAGCTAAACATATTATAACATTTTAGTAATCTTTATGCAAGATACTATTAAAATAATCAGCTTTTTAAATTTTTCGTTTTAATATGGCAGTTAAAAACTTTCTTATATTATACAATTAATCCTATACCTTTTTGCGTATTATTTTGGGTTAATATAACATTTTTTATTTTGTTTTTTATAAGCTCATCGGTTTTAGATTCTATTTTTATATAATTTGTAGAATATCCTTCGTATATTCCATTTTCTGTTTCATTTTCAAATAGTACATTTAATTCTTTATTTATAAATTTTTGTAAAAAAGTATGCCTTAGTTCTCTTTCAATTTGTTTTAAAAGTTTTGCACGGTTTGCTTTTGATTGCGGGCTTATTTGTTCTTTGAAATTATAAGCTCTTGTGCCTTTTTTTGAAGAAAAAGGAAAAATATGCATAGATGCAAAACCTATTTCTTCTATGAAAGCTACTGTATTTGCAAAATCCATTTCGGTTTCTCCGGGGAAACCTACTATAACATCTGTTGTTAAACCTACATTTGGCATTACTTCTCTTAACATTTTAACAGAACGTTTAAATTCTGTTGTTGTATATTTTCTATTCATACTTTTTAAAATTTTATCACAACCACTTTGCAGAGAAAGATGAAAATGGTCGCATACTTTTGGCAATGTAGAAATTGTATTTAAGAATTTATCTGTTATAACCATTGGTTCTATAGAACTTAATCTTATTCTTTCAATATTATCTATATTGTGTATTTCTTTTATTAGTTCTGCCAAAGTAGTATTTTTTAAATCTTTTCCGTAAGATGCGATGTGTATACCAGTTAAAACTACTTCTTTATAGCCAGTAGCTGCAAGTTCTATAGCTTCATTTATAATATTTGTGAAATTTCTGCTTCTGTTATTACCACGAGAATATGGAATAATACAATAAGAGCAAAATTCGTTACATCCCTCTTGTATTTTTAAAAAAGCTCTAGTTTTTTCACCCATACTTTTAATTTTTAGTTCTTCAAATATTTTTTCGTATCTTATATTTTCTACATTTACATATGTTTCATTTTTTTCTATATCGTAATTTTCTACTATTTCTACTATATTGTTTCTATCTTTATTACCTATTACAATATTTACTTCTTCCAAATCTGCTACATCTTCTGGGGCTGTTTGTGAATAACAACCAGCTGCTATAACTATTGCATTTGGATTTTTTGTTTTTGCACGTCTTATCATCTGTCTTGATTTTCTATCACCAAGACTTGTTACAGTACAAGTATTTATTAAATATATATCTGCAAAAGAAGAAAAGTCGTCTTCTATTTCGTAACCATTAGCACCAAACCTAGCAAGCATTGCTTTTGTATCGTAGTCATTAACTTTACAGCCCAGTGTTATACTTGCTACTTTCTTTCTCATTACATCCTCACACCTTTATTATTTTAATATGAACTTTTAAGGTTTACGATGCAGTTATACACAGGATTATCTTTTGTATAATTAACATTATCTTTTACAAAATAACCATGTCTTATAAACTGGAATCTATTACATTCAAAATTTTCTATACTAGTTTCTACAAGTGCTTTCACCGTTCTTATAGATTCTTTATTAAAATTACCATTTTCATCTGTCAAATTTTCATAAAAATTAAGAGTAGATTCTATAGCACCTGCCGCTACCCAATGTATAGTTCCTTTTACTTTTCTTGCGTTAAACCCAGAGCCACTAAGTGTTAGAGCATCATATGTGCAGTTTAACTGAATTACTTTTCCATTCTCATCTTTTATTACTTCATTACATTTAATAAAATAAGCACCTTTTAGTCTAACTTCTGTACCCAGTGATAATCTACGAAATTTTTTAGGAGGATTTTCCATGAAATCTTGAGATTCTATATATAATTCTTTTCCGAAACTAACTGTTCTAATGCCCATATCTACTTCCGAATTGTTTTCTATCCTAAGACTTTGAATTTCATTTTCTGGATAATTTGTTATAACAACTTTTATAGGGTCTATAACTGCCATAATAGAGGGAACTTGTTTTTTTAATGTATTTCTTGCAAAATGAAAAAGTAGAGAAATATCTATAACAGAATCAGATTTTGAAATACCAGTATTATTACAAAATTCTTTTATTATTTCTGCTGTATAACCACGTCTACGAAGACCTTTTATAGTTGGTAATCTTGGGTCATCCCAACCACTTACAAGACCATCATCTACCATTTTTTTCAAATATCTTTTTCCCATTATTGTATTACTTATTTGCATTTTTGCAAATTCTATTTGTCTTGGTTTGTTTTCAAAACCTACATTTTCTACAAACCAATTATAGAGTGGTCTATTGTTTTCAAATTCTATAGAACAAAGAGAATGTGTTATTCCCTCTATTGCATCTTCTAGTGGATGAGCATAGTCGTACATTGGATAAATACACCATTTATTTTCTGTTCTATAATGATTAGTATGGGAAATCCTATATATAACAGGGTCTCTCATAGATATGTTTGGACTTGTCATATCTATCTTTGCTCTTAGAGTTTTTTCGCCATCTTTGTATTTTCCGTCTTTCATTTCTAAAAAAAGTTTTAAATTTTCTTCTATACTTCTATTTCTATAGGGGCTTTCTACTCCAGACTCTGTAAAAGTACCACGATAATTTTGCATTTCTTCTGGGCTTAAATCACACACGAAAGCAAGCTCTTTTTTAATTAAAACAATTGCATATTCGAATAATTTGTCGAAATAATCACTTGCAAAAAAAAGTCTGTCGTCGTAATCTGCACCAAGCCATTTTACATCTTCTATTATAGATTCTACATATTCCATACTCTCTTTTGCTGGATTTGTATCATCAAAACGTAAATTAAAAGTACCACCGTATTGTTTTGCCAAACTGTAGTTAAGATTTATACTTTTTGCATGACCAATATGAAGATGTCCATTTGGTTCTGGTGGAAATCGTGTAGCTAATTTTGAAGTATCTTGTAAATCTTCTTCTATAAACTCTTGTATAAAATTTTTGAATTGTTCTTTAGGTTCTTCCATAAATATACGAACTCCTTTGTTTAAATTAATTCACGAATCAAGAAATATTTATGATTTTTTTTAGTTACATATTTATCTTAGTATATCATAAAAAATTTTTTTATCAAATCTAATATGCATTATATTTGTTCTAGATATCTAAAAAATTTTGTTCTAGATATCTAAAAAATAAAACACAGAAAAAATCTCCATAAAAAAATAATAAAAAAAGATATGGACTTTTCCATATCTTTTTTCTTTTTCTAATTCAAAATACGTGCTTCGTGAAATTGAGGCACAATATTTGGATGTTGTAGTATTCCTTGTATTCCGTTGTAAGCAAGTGTTGCTATTGGGTGATATAAATATATCATTGGTGCTTCTGTAACTAATATTTGTTGTACCTGTGCATATAATTCATTTCTGTAGTTTTGGTCCGAAGATGCCCTAGCTCTCTCAAGCAAACTATCTACAGTAGGGTTGCTATAAAAAGTTCGATTTCCAGCAGCTCCATGCATACTTGTATGAAAAAGAGGATATAAGCCATAATCAGCATCCCCAGTGAAAGCTGTCCATCCTAAAACAAACAACTCATGATTACCATTATTTGTGAAATCCTGAAAAGCTCCAAATTCCATTTGTACTATTTGTAAATCGATTCCTATCTCTGCAAGCTGATATTGTGCAAGTTCTGCTATTCTACTATGTTCACTATTAGACGTATGAATCGTAGCCCCAAACCCGTTTGGGAAACCAGCTTGTTCAAGTAAAGTCTTAGCTTCTTCCAAATTTTGATCAAGCTGTATTAAATCTATAGTTGAACCTGCAACAAGTGGAGATAAAGGACTCCTTGCTACTATTCCTTGACCCTCTATAATTGCATATACAAAATCATCTTTATTTATTGCCATACTCATTGCTTGCCTTACTCTTATATCATTAAATGGTTCTATATTCGTATTAAAACCGATATATGTTAAATTGCTACCTTGAGTTTGAAATGGATTTAAAGTAGGACTTAAATTTATGTTTGTAACATCGGATGCAGATGCAACAGATGCATGTGCTTCTCCAGATTCTACCATTAATAAACGTACTGTTGTATCTGGAACTACACGAAATAAAAGACTATCTATATAAGGTCTTGCTCTCCAATGGTTGTCGAATGCTACAAATCTTGTGTATTCTCCAGCTACCATTTCATAAAAAGAAAATGGTCCTGTTCCCACAGGATTATCACGAACAAGAACACCACCATTTCTCTCTATTTCTATAGCTGTTGGTGAAATAATAAGTGCTACCATAGCAGCTAAATGTGCTGGCAAAGGACTAAATGGAAAATTTAAATGTAAATGAATTGTATAATCGTCTATTATTTCTGTTTCATTTATCATTTCTATAATAAATGCTCCAGCGTGTCCAGCCAATGGGTCTAAAAGTCTATCAAAAGAAGTTTTTACAGCATATGCATTAAAAGGAGTACCATCATGAAAAACAACGCCACGTCTCAAATTGAATTGCCAAACTGTATCACTTATCATTTCCCAAGACTCTGCTAAAAGTGGAGTTAAATTTCCATCTGCATCGAAAGCTGTTAAACCTTCGTATATAGAGCGATTTGCTTGTGCAGAAGCTCCATCATTTTGCAAATGTGGGTCAAAACTATTTGGAGAATTTGCTTGTAGAAAAATAAGTTCGCCACCAAAATTTGTAGATTCAGATAAGGTATTTGATTGTGCGTTTTGATTATCATTAGGACTTGCATTGTAATTATTTGTATCGTTATTTGATACGTTACCACAGGCTACTAAAAATAATGTAAATATAGTTGTTAAGAATGTTTTTTTCACTTATTTTCTCCTTTTACAAAAAATATATGTGTACTATGTAATGACATATAATTAATAATTATAGCATGGTTTACATATATGTCAACACAGTAAACATATTTGGTCATGTATCAAAATAGTTGTTTCTAAAATTTACAACGATATATATACTTTGTTTTACTAATTTATAAATACATTAAGTTTTATCAATATACTATTCTGATACATGACCAATATTTGAATTATAAATATTACTGTACTTTTATATGTTATAATATAATAGCTTAAAATTAACAAAAATCTAATAGCATATTCTTTGTTTAAAGAAAGAGAGAGACATGAATAAAAAACTAAAAATTGCAATAGTTTTTGGTACTAGACCAGAGGCTATAAAAATGGCACCTTTAATAAAAGCATTAGAAAATGAAAAAAATTTAGAGCCATTAGTTATTGTAACAGGGCAACACAGAAAACAGTTAGACCAAGTTCTTTTATCTTTTAACATATTACCAAAATACGATTTAAACATAATGAAAGAAAATCAAACGCTTATAGATATTAGTACAAGAACGTTAAGCTCTTTAGACACTATTTTAAAAAAAGAAATCCCAGACCTAGTATTAGTACATGGAGATACAACAACATCTTTTGTAGCTGCACTATGTGCATTTTACAACAATTTACCTATTGGACATGTAGAAGCTGGTCTTAGAAGTTTTAATAAAAAAGAACCATACCCAGAAGAAGCAAACAGAAAATTAATTTCTACTATTGCCGATTTACATTTTGCCCCTACATCTTTATCCAAACAAAATTTGATAAAAGAAAATATAACAGAAAATATTTTCGTAACAGGAAATACAGCTATAGATGCTATTTCATATACAGAAAATTATATTTTTGAAAACAAAGATATAAACAAATTAAATTTTGAAAAAAAGATAATTCTAATAACAGCACATAGGAGAGAAAATTTAGGAGAACCATTAGAAGATATTTGTAAAGCGATTTTAGAATTAGCTAAAAAATATAAAAATATATATTTTGTATACCCAATGCACCAAAATCCAAAAATAAGGGATAAAATTTTTAGCATTTTTACAGAAATTGTTTTAAATGAGTGTAAAAATATTATTTTAACAGATTCGATATCTACAAAAGATATGCATAATTTACTAAATAGAACATATATAGTTTTAACAGATTCAGGAGGATTACAAGAAGAAGCTCCTTTTTTTAATGTTCCTGTATTAGTATTAAGAAATGTTACAGAAAGACCCGAAGGAATAGATTCTGGAGTTTTGAAAATAGTTGGAACAAATAAAGAAAATATAATCAAAAATACTTGCAATTTGCTTGAAAATAAAGAAGAATATGAAAATATGAAAAGTAGCAAAAATCCATATGGAGATGGTAATGCTGCTACAAGAATAGCAGAATTTATAAAATATTATTTTGGATTAATCCATAATAAGCCATGTGAGTTTTAATAATTTTTTATAAAAACATTACAGAAACTACTTGAAAAAAAATAAAAACTAATGTAAAATGTCATTTAATATTGCTTTTCTTATTTTCAAAAGTTTGTTAAAGAAAGATAGTCGAAATGCAAAAAAATTTGGACAGATTGTAGGTGGATTGTGATAAAACTTTCGCAGTTGTCAAAAAAAATGATAATCATAATGCTTATCATAGCTCTTATAGGAGCTATTTTTTCGGTTTTTTTATTTTTTGATTATTGGATAAACGTTCTATATGGTATATTTGCAGGTACTTTAATAAGTATTTTAAGATTTTTATCTATAGAAAAATCGGTAGAAAAATCTATAACACTAAATAGTGAAAAAGCAAGATTTCACTCTAGTTTAACTGCAACTGGTAGGCTTTTTGCAACACTTATATTAATTACTGTTTTGGCATTTTTTCATCCTTACATAAATTTGTTTGGTGTTGGTTTTGGAGTTTTAAATATGCAAATTTCTGTGTATATTTCTAAGCTGTTTAAAAAATAATAAATCAAGATGTCTTTGTTTAATTATATTTAATTAAATACTAAAAATATTTTAAAATATGAGATGCTTCTTTTGAAAATAGAAAATTTGCTTATAGAGTAAGAAAGGAGGGGAATGAAATGGATTTTGAAAATAGAGTAGTTACTTCATTTCAACTTTTTGGACAAGAAGTTTGGATAACACAAACTCAAACAAGTACATGGTTAGTTATGATTGTACTTATCCTCATAGCATTATATGTTAGGGCTACTCTAAAAAAATTTGCCGAAGTACCAGAAAACAGGAAACAAAATATTATAGAAGCTATAATAGAAGTATTTGATAACTTTGTAAAAAGCGTTATGGGCGAAGAAAATAGAAAATATGCTGGTTGGTTTTTTGGAGTTTTTGTATATATAATATCAGCCAACTTTAGTGGTCTTTTTGGTGTAAGACCACCTACAGCAGATATAGCTGCAACTTTAGCACTTAGTATTACAACATTTTTAGTTGTTACAGGCTCTGCTATAGTAAAAGCACCAAAGGAATATTTTAAGGGTTTATTACAACCTTTTCCCGTTTTTTTACCTATGAACCTTTTTAGTGAATTTTCAATAGTAATATCACTAGCTTTTCGTCTTTTTGGTAACATACTATCCGGTCTCGTTATAACATCTATATTGTACTATTTAGTAGCTTGGCCCGTAGTTGTACTTGGCTTATTTGCTCCAATACATGCATATTTTGATATATTCGCAGGAGCTATGCAAGCATTAATTTTTACAATGCTTAGTATGATATTTGTAAAAAATAAAATATAAATATCAAAAAATATAAATAACTTAATCTTTGGAGGATTTTTATAAAATGAACGAACTTGAATTTTTAAACTTAATATCTAACCCACAAAACCAAGCTATACAATCTGCTGCTATACTTTTATCTATAACTGCTATATCTGCTGTTCTGGCACTTATACCTGCTATTTTCGTAGCTATAGCTCAAGGAAATATAGGTGCTAAAGCAACTGAAGCAGTTGGAAGAAACCCAGAAGCAAGCAAAGAAATTACTTCTACAATGATAGTTTCTTGTGCTATTGCTGAAACTTCTGGTATATATGGTCTTTTAATCGCTCTTATATTGATATTTGTTAACCCATTATTTAACTTATTTATTTCTTTACTGTAAAAAATATAAAAGCAAATATAAAAACAAAAACCTAAATACTTAAAAAGGAGGTTTTTTATGGCATTACTTGTATCAGGTCAAAGTGCGGGACTAATAGACTTTGATATTCAGCTTATTTTTAGCGTTGGATTACAACTTGTAAGTACAGTTTTTCTTATCTTCCTTTTATTTATATTGCTTTACAAACCTGTTTTAGCATTTTTAGATGCAAGAACTAAAAGAATTAAAGATGCTATCGATAATGCGAATGCTTTCAAAAAAGAAGCCGAAGATATGAAAGCTAACTATCAAAACATTCTAAGTGAAGCAAATGAAGAAAGAATAAGAATAACTAATGAAGCTACAAAAAAAGCAAAAGAAATAGAAGAAACAATTCTTCTTGCTGCACAAGAAGAAGCACTACGTATAAAAGAAAATGCACTTAGAGAAATAGAAGTGCAAAAAGAAAAAGCAAGAGTAGAAATGCAATCTCAAATAATAGATATATCGGCAATTATTGCAGGAAAATATGTTGAAAGTAAAATAGACGCTAGTTTGCAAGCAAGACTTCTTGAACAAACAATAGAAGATTTAGGAGATGCAACATGGTTTCAAAATTAAAAGTTTATAGTCGTGCTTTTTTGGAAGTTGCAATAGAGAAAAATCTTGTAAACGAATATGGAGAAGACGCAAGGATTATAATTTCTGTTTTGAAAAATGATGAAAATTTGAAGAAAATTTTGTATCATCCAGATGTTTCTGCTGATAAAAAATTTATAATTCTTAAAAATATTTTTTCTGAAAAAATAAATGACGATTTTTTTGGTCTTATTGACATAATTATCTTAAAAAAGAGAGAAAATAGTTTGGTTTATATACTAGAAGAATTTGTAAACCTGACTCTTGAACATAATAATACTATTGTTGCGAAACTATATACACCATCTGAAATTTCTATTTTACAGCAAGATAAAATAAAAGAAAAAATATCTAAAATTATAAACAAGAATGTACTAATAGACGTTATAATAACACCAGAGCTTATTGCTGGTTTTAAGATAATAGCAGATGGTATTGTTATTGATTCTAGTTTTAAAAAACAAATAGAACAAATAAGAAATTCGATGTATGCTCATCTGGCAAAGGAGGCTTAAATGGAGCTTAGACCCGAAGAAATAAGCCAGGTTATTAAATCTCACATAATGGAATACACAAATAAAGTAGAGCTCGAAGCTGTTGGAACTGTTATTCAGGTTGGAGACGGTATTGCAAGAGTTTATGGACTAAACAATGCAATGAGTGGAGAGTTACTTAGTTTTGAAAACGGTGTTGTTGGTATGGCATTAAATCTTGAAGAAGACAACATTGGTGTTGTTCTTTTGGGTAGCGATGCTGGCATAAAAGAAGGCGATACTGTAAAACTAACTGGAAAAGTTGCAGAAATAGGAGTAGGTGATGCCTTACTAGGTAGAGTTGTAAATGCCTTGGGTGAACCTATAGACGAAAAAGGACCTATTGAAACTACTGCAACAAGACCTATAGAACGAGAAGCACCCGGTGTTATTACAAGGCAAGAAGTAAATATACCTCTTCAAACAGGTATAAAATCTATAGATGCTATGGTTCCTATAGGACGTGGTCAACGTGAGCTAATAATAGGTGATAGACAAACAGGAAAAACAGCTATTTGTATAGATACTATTATCAACCAAAAAGGGCAAGGTATAAACTGTATATATGTTGCAATTGGACAAAAAGCTAGTACAGTTGCACGTATTGTGAAATCGCTAGAAGAAGCTGGAGCTATGGAATATACTACAATAGTTGTAGCTAGTGCAAGTGAAGTTGCACCACTACAATATCTTGCTCCATATTCCGGTGTTGCAATTGCGGAACATTGGTTGTACGAAGGAAGTAAATTTGGTAAAGACTGTTTAATAGTTTACGACGATTTAAGTAAACATGCAGTTGCATACCGTGCATTGTCTCTATTACTTCGTAGACCTCCAGGACGTGAGGCATATCCTGGAGATGTTTTTTACCTTCACTCTAGATTGTTGGAACGTGCCGTAAAACTAAACCCAGAATTTGGAGGAGGTTCTATTACAGCATTACCAGTAATAGAAACACAAGCTGGAGATGTTTCTGCATATATACCAACAAATGTTATATCTATAACAGACGGGCAAATATTTTTAGAAGCAAGTTTATTCAACTCTGGTGTTAGACCAGCTATAAACCCAGGTTTGTCTGTTTCTCGTGTTGGTGGTAGTGCACAAATAAAGGCAATGAAAAAGATATCTGGCCCTATTCGTATAGAGCTTGCTCAATATAGAGAGCTTGCTGCTTTTGCACAATTCGGTTCAGATTTGGATAAAGCAACGCTTGAAAGATTAGAGCATGGTAAACGTATAGTTGAAATGTTGAAACAAGGACAATTCAAACCTTTAAGTGTGGCACAAGAAGTTATAACACTTTTTGCTACAACTAAAGGATATTTAAAGGATGTTGAAGTAAGCCGAGTTGTAGAATTTGAAACAGCTTTACTTGACTACTTAGAAAATAATAGTTTTGTAATAACAGGTCTTGAAAGTGTTGCAACAAACGAACAATTTGTAAAAGTATTTAAAAATGGAAGTATACCAAAATTAGAAAAAATTGATGTAGATATTTCTAATTTACCAAAAGATTTTACATCCGAAGTGCAGGACAAAATTTCAAAAATTTTAGAAGAAGCTATAAAAGAAGAAATTTCTAAAGATGCTCTTTCAAAACTTGTAATAGATTTAATGAAAATTTTTGAAGAAGAGTCCAAAAAAAGTGCAGATATATCTAAAAGAGAACTATTTATGTCTTACGCTGCTTTAATAATAAATATTGTAAACACAGCCGAGTTTGATAATTCATCAAAAAATGTTATTTTAGAAAATCTTAAATCTTTAAAGATAAATAGTGTAATATCTTCTGAAAGTAAAGATTTCTTACTGGCAACTATTGCAACGTTACAATGTATTATTACTCTTCTTGTAGCAAATGTTTTAGTATCTGACAAAGAAAAAGATATTAAAAAATTAGCTTTAAAGGCTATAGATATATTGCAAAATGAATCAGAAGAAATTTTAGAAATTTCTATTCATTCGGATATTTTAGATTTCAAGCAAACAGCTTGGAAATAGGAGGTAAAATATTATGCCGTCCATGATAGATATTAAAAGCCGTATGAAAAGTATAAAAGGTACGCAGCAAATGACAAAAGCGATGAATTTGGTTGCAAGTTCAAAACTTGGTCGTGCAAAGCAAAAGCTTTTTAGCAGTCGTCCTTTTACTAAAGAGAGTCAGCGAATCATTTCTAATATACTAGATATACTAGAAATTTCAGAAGAAAAAACAGAACATCCTTTTTTTGTTAATAAAAAAGGGAAATCACTATTTATTATAATCACAAGTGATAGAGGTTTATGTGGCGGTTATAATACAAATGCAATAAAAGAAGTAGAAGAAGCAATATATGAAAATACTGAAAATAATCAAAATGCTATACTCTATACAATTGGGAAAAGATGTAGTGATTATTTTATAAAAAGAGGTAGAAATATACTTGTCTCTACTGTAGGTATTTCCGAACAACCAACATATTATGATGCAAAAATAATATCCGATAAAATAACAAAAGAATTTTTGTCTGGAAATATTTCTTCTGTTTTTATAACGTATACTTATTTTGAATCTATTATTTCTCATAAGCCTATTGTAGAACGTATTTTACCAATAGACCCGAAAGATTTAATACTCGAAGATAATGATAGTAAAGGTAAAGATTTAACAATATATGAACCTGGAATAAAAGAATTGCTTGAATTTTTATTACCAAAGTATATTACAACTAAAATATATGATTCTCTCGTAGAAAGTGCAACTTGTGAACAAGGTGCAAGAATGACAAGTATGGATAGTGCAACAAAAAATGCAAAAGAAGCACTTGCAAATATGAACCTAATATATAATAGAGCAAGACAGTCTGCAATTACACAAGAAATATCAGAAATTGTTGGTGGTGCAAACGCAATACAACAAGGCTAATACTATGTTTAAAAACAAAAGAAATTGAAAGTAAGATTCTTTCAATTTCTTTTATTAAATTTGCAAAAACTACAAAATAAAATATTTATATTTTATTTTAAATTGGAGGTATCAATGTCATTAAATAAAGGAACCTTGGTACAAGTTATAGGTGCTGTTGTTGACGTAAAGTTTACAAATACAATTCCTGCCTTAAACAATGCTATTATTATAAATACTGGTAAAGAAGATGATAATACCTTGGTTTGTGAGGTAAGTAAACATATGGGTGGCGACATTGTTCGTTGTATAGCCATGAGTGGTACAGATGGACTAAAACGAGGAATGGAAGCCATTGATACAGGTGCACCTATAAGCGTACCTGTTGGTAATGAAACACTTGGTCGTATTTTTAACGTTCTTGGAAACGTAATAGATGGAAAAGAAGAACCTAAAAATGTAGAACGTTGGAGTATTCATAGAGAAGCTCCTGCTTTTGCAGACCAAACAACTACAGCAGAAATTTTAGAAACTGGTATAAAAGCAATAGACTTACTTTGCCCTTATGCAAAAGGTGGTAAAATAGGTCTTTTTGGTGGTGCAGGTGTAGGAAAAACAGTTCTTATAATGGAACTTATTACAAATATAGCTACTGAACATGGTGGCTTCTCTGTTTTTGCAGGAGTTGGAGAGCGTACTCGTGAAGGTAATGACCTTTACCACGAAATGATGGAAACAGGAGCCATAAATAAAACAGCTCTTGTTTTTGGGCAAATGAATGAACCTCCAGGAGCACGTATGCGTGTTGCTTTAACAGGCCTTACAATGGCAGAATATTTTCGTGATATAGATGGGCAAGACGTTTTACTTTTTGTAGATAATATTTTTAGATTTACTCAGGCAGGTAGTGAAGTTTCTGCACTTCTTGGACGTATGCCAAGTGCTGTAGGTTATCAACCAACGCTTGCAACTGAAATGGGTAAATTACAAGAACGTATCACATCTACAAGAAATGGTTCTATTACATCTATACAAGCTGTATACGTACCTGCAGACGACCTTACAGACCCAGCCCCTGCTACAACATTTAGCCATTTAGATGCTACGACTGTTTTATCTCGTGCTATTACAGAACTTGGTATATATCCTGCTATAGACCCTCTAGATTCTACATCTCGTATGTCAGACCCTCTTATAATTGGTGAGGAACATTACAATGTTGCAAGACAAGTACAGGCTATATTACAAAGGTACAAAGAATTACAAGATATTATTGCTATTTTAGGTATGGATGAACTTAGTGATGAAGATAAATTATTGGTACAACGTGCCAGAAAAATACAACGTTTCCTTTCTCAGCCTTTCCATGTTGCAGAAAAATTTACTGGGATTTCTGGTAAATATGTACCTGTAAAAGAAACTGTTCGTAGTTTCAAGGAAATATTAGAAGGAAATCATGACGATATTCCAGAACCTTTCTTTTTAAACTGTGGTACTATAGAAGAAGTTAGAGCTAAAAAAGAAGCTGCTGAAAGTTAAGAGGTATATTATGATACTTTCTATTCTTACACCTGTAAGAAATTTTTATACTGGTGAAATTAAATCTGTTTCTTTAGAAACAAAAGATGGAAAATTAGTAATACAGCCTAGATATGCTCCTTTTGTTTGTTCTCTTGTAGATGGTATTGCAACTATAACTACGGCATCTGATGAAAAAATAGTTGCATCTATAATGAGTGGTTTTGCTGAAGTAATAAATGATAAAGTAACAATACTTACAGATAGTGCGGAATTGCCAGATGATGTAGATGACAATAGAGCCGTTTTAGCTAAAGAAAGAGCAAAACAACGCTTATTAGCTGTAAAAAATGAAGAAGAAATAGACAGAGAAAGAGCACTTAAAGCACTTACTAGAGCAGAAATTAGAATTAAGTTAAAACTCTTAAACAAGAAATAAAAAAATAACTACAACCAGCATAGCTGATTGTAGTTATTTTTATGTAATTGTTTTATTTCAATTCACTTAATAAACTAGCTTTTTTCTTATTTCTCTCATATATTATGCCTAAAATCTGTATGGATATCAGTGGTGCAACAGATATAAAAGCAACTATACCAAAACCATTTATAAGTATAGATTGTCCATATGGATAATTATTCATTGCAACTCCCTGTGCAACACCAAGAGTAAGAGGAGTAAAAAATGCAGAAGATAAAGCACCGCCAGCCACTCCACCCGAATCAAAAGCGAGACTAACGAACATTGTTTTTGTGTATTTCATTAATATTAATGCTACAATATACAATGGTATTAGATAAATTAAAATGTTTGTTTGCGTCAAAACTTTTATTATAAAAATAACGGATATAAGTCCTATTCCAAAAGAAAGGGAAAGTCTTGTTTTAATACTTTTTATATTTGTCATTTGTTCTAGTTCATTTCCAAGAACTGCAACAGCAGGTTCTGTAAGAGTTATGGAGAAACCGAGTATAAAACATACTAAAACAAGTATCCATCTAAACCATTGCGGACTATTTGGGTCTAAAAAAACTTCTCCCATATGCTGTGCTGTAAAAGCAAATCCAAAGTCTATACTAGATAGAAAAATCAAAAGACCTAAAAATGTTGGTATTATACCTAACATTATACTTTTTAAATTTTTACGGTTAAGTTTTATTATTAATATCTGGAATGGTAAAAAAGCAATTACTAATGGCAAAACAGATAAGGCAACATCAACGATATTATTAAAAAGTATATATAAAAAATCAGAAGAAACATCGCCTGGAGCATATATATTTGGTTCTGGAATGAAACCATTTATTTGATAAATTATCGCACCATATAAAAATACAGATAATATTGGTCCAACAGAAGAAATTCCTATTAATCCAAAGCTTTCATCTTCCCCACTATTTGTTTTTCTCATAATATTTGCTACACCTAGCCCTATTGCTAAAACAAAAGGTACAGACATATCTCCCGTACTAGAGCCAGAGGCATCGAAAGCAAGTGGAACAAATTCCATAGGTACAAAAAAAGCAAGTACAAATATTAAAATATAGCTTATTGCAAATATTATTTTAATGTTCATTTTCTTTACAATACGATATAGAGCAAAGGCAACAAGTATACCATTACCAAAACCAACAACCCATATAAAAACCATTGGGTGTACAATATCTAATATTAAATTAGTTTGTCTTGAAAGTACAGCTATAGCAGGTTCTGCAACTGTTGCAATTGTTCCAAATAAAAGTCCAAATAGTACAATAAAATATACTTTTTCAAACTTCATTAAAGCAACTCCCATTTCTTTACCTATGGGAAGTATACTTTTTTCAAGTCCTAGCATAAAAATAGACTGTCCTAAAATAACACCTGCATAGCCTATGATGAGCCTTATATAATCAAGATAAGTTGGCATAGGTGCAATAAAAATAGTTATTAGTATAATTAAAGCAGTAAGTGGAAGGGCAGTTAAAAAAGTTTCTTTTGTTATTTCTAGTAATCTTTTCAAGATTATCGCTCCTTAATAAATATAGTAGATATACAGCAAAATTTACAATATAACTAAAAATCAGAAATATAGATAAATACGGACATAAATTTAATCCACAGTATCCTTACATATTATCACAAAATATACTGAAAAACAATAAATCAAAGAAATTATATATAAAGTCTCTTTAAAACTTTTACCATTTATGAAACAAATTATAACTTGAACACGAATAATTTGGATGCTACAATATTTGTAATTGTAAACCATATTTACAATTACAAATATGTTAATACATAATCTGTACAAATGAAAGAAGGAGAATATGATTGGCTTAAAATTAAAAATAATTGAAAAAGAAATGTAGATGATAATTTTCAAAAAGATATTATATGCGGAACTAGCTTTCCTATAATTACAACAGTTTATGTATCACTTTACGTGAGTCGAGAAAATTTGTTATTCTAAATATTTGGAGATGAACATTACTATGGTTTCTTTGCTTATTAATTTTCTTGAATTCGACCTTCACTTGTTTTGATACATGACCAATAGATTCAATCCATTTATAACAAGAGTCAATGTTAATTAAGAATAACAATTTATAATATTTTAAATATTTGAAAGAGATAAAAGATAAAATGAGAGCAGTTATAATAGCAGCTGGTAAAATTGATAATTATAATTATATAAAATCTTTTATAAACAAAACTGATTTTGTAATCTGTGCAGATGGTGGTTATAATCATGCTGAAAAAATGGGTATTAATCCTCATATATTAATTGGAGATTTTGATTCTATAAAAAATAAAAATAGCATACAACCAAATACAAAAATATTAGAATATCCATCAAATAAAGATTTTACAGATACAGAATTATCGATAAATTATGCTATAGAAAATAATTATAAAGAAATATTACTACTTGCAGGAATAGGAAATAGAATAGATCATACTTTAGCTAATATACTACTTCTATCTAAATTTAAAAATGTAACAATAATAAATGAAAATAATAAAATATATACAGGTAATGACATAACATTAAAAGAACAGAAAGGGACTATAGTGTCCTTAATCCCTATTAGCTATTGTAGCGGTATTTTTTCAGTAAATTTGCATTATGAACTAAACAATTTTAGTATGGAAGTAGGAAATACAATAGGAATATCTAATGTAATGACAAACGACATAGCAAATATAAAAATAAAAAATGGTATTTTGTTTGTAATTGTATCTAAAGATTAACAAAATAATACGAAAAATTTCTCTCCCACCTTTTTAGGTGGGACTTATATTATATAAAAAATAAAGCTATAAGTTCTGTAAGTAAAAATGCTTCGTATATAGTTATAAGAAATGATAAACATAAACATATTAAAAGTGATAATACATATTCTAGCTTTTGTTTTTTTTGCAAGAATTTTAACATACTTATATTTATAAAAAAATACATAAATATTCGTAAAATATTTTGCGAAAAAAATAATATAAAACTATAAAATATTCCAATAAATCCAAAATACAAAAAAAATCCGAAAATTGCAAAACCAAAACTAGAACCACGAAATATTATAAAAATAATATTTAGATAAAAAAATTTTGTAAAACCCAATACCCACATGATTATTATAGAGCTTATACCTATTAAAAAACTTCTAAAAATAAAAGATTGTCTGTCAATTATAGTAAAAATAGATAAATCATTTATGTAATCGTAAAAAATATAAGATGTATTTATATTTGCAAAAATACTACCGAAAATTATACCAATAATTAAAAAAAACGATATGAAAATAATAGAACCTTTTATTGTAAATATAAAATTTGATAATTTTTTTATTTTTTTATTTAAAAAAAATGAAGAAAAAAATTTATTTTTCATATTTTTTGTAAACCTCGCTTATCGTATAAAAATCCCCAATTAGCAAATGCTAAAGGGGGATTTTTATTTTTAATTTATTGTACTTGATCATGAAGTGTAAGCTCCACTGCGTTTGTAAGTATATCGGTGTAACTATAAGAAACCGTTCGGTTGTTTATATTCTTCCCTTCATTAAGCTGTATCGTGAAAATACTAGGATAGACATTTGCTATTACACCTTCATTTATAACAGATTTATTATGTCTTTTTTTCGACTCTAATCTTACACGATTACCAACTTGGTTAGATATATATTGTTTAATTTGTAACAACTCTTTTTTTTCCATTTTTACCACCTCGCAGATAGATTTATTGGATACATAGTTTCTTTTATGAAAAATCTAAAAATTACCCAACATCATTATACCATAAATTTTATACATCGTCAAATTTTAGATGAGAAAAATTTTTAATATTGAAATTTTGTGTTTTTATATTATTTACAAATTTATATTTAATATGCCCTAAGTATTATATTTTGTTATTATTAAAAAAAAAAATGCATATTAATGAGTAATAAAATTTGTAATTTAATTTATAATAAACACAAGGAGACAATTTGTTTTTATGGTATTAGAAATAGTAAAGTCATTTAATCTAGAACCTGTATCTTTCAAAAAACATAAGTCTTATTTTTTATGTAACACAAAAAATAAGACTTATGTTTTAAAAAAAGTAGATTATGGATATAAAGATATAATTTTAGCAAACAATATAAAAAGTTTTTTAGTAAAAAATAATTTTGAAAATATAGATGTTTTTTATAAAAATTATAAAAATATGCCATATCAAACTTATAATGAAAATAATTATATACTAACAGATTTGATAGAAGATGAATGCATTAATTATAACAATGAAAAAATATTTTTAGAATTTATACAAACTTTGTCAAAAATGAATAATAAATTGAAAAAAACATATCTTACAAGCAAAAGTTCGGAATGCTTAATTTTAAATTATTCAAATTCTTTAAAAAGAATTGTACAAATAAAAAAATATATACATAAACAGTCAAAAATTTCTGAATTTGATGTACTATTTTTAAAAAAAAATAATGAATACATTGAAGAAATACAAAATACAATAGAGTTTTTACAAAATACCACTTATGAAAAACATAAAAAAATAGCTATAGAAAATAAATCTATAAGCCATAATAATTTAAAAAAAGAGTTTATTATACATAGTCAAAACAAAATATACATTACATCTTTTTTTGAAACTACAAATAATTATCATTTTACAGACCTTGTATCTGCTATACTTAGCTATGTAGATAATTGTAAAAATCCAATATCTATAAGTAAGATATTAGATATTTATATAAAACACAACAATTTGGAAAATGAAGAGATAAAAATTATATACGCTATGCTTAATTACCCATATAAATTTATAAAAATTTGCAATAAATTTTATTCAAAAAAGATGAATTATGTACCTAATTATATTTTGAATAAATTTCAAAAAACAATAGAGAGAAAAGAATTTTTAAAAAATTATATAAAAAAAATTGAATAGATATTAGACATGTCCAATAACTAACAAAATAAATAAAAATATTCGATAGAAAGAGAAAAAGGATATTAAAATAAATGATATTAATAAATAACGAGGAAAAAATATTAAATTTAAAAGAAGAAAATTATAAG